>OGXT01000925.1_pt1 | contig 32310 bp, 35 predicted proteins | sample 1576361 | NCBI WGS metagenome assembly OGXT01 (sample SAMEA3541514, study PRJEB24748) | human gut metagenome | biome: human gut; feature: human-associated habitat; material: faeces | place: China | collected 2012 | reverse complement strand
AAGGTTATGGTACTTATTTCGAACTCACGTTTGTTTATTTATAGAGGAAATATAATGATATATTTCGGGCAACAGGATATTTTTTGAAGAAGTGGCGTTCAGAAAGAAAAAGAGCCTGTCTATCCGGAGTAGGATAAAGACAGGCTCTTCCTGTTTGATTGATAATTAGAATTCGTAGTGGAAACCGAAAGTCAGGTCTTCAGAACTCAGGCTGATACCGGATGTACTGTTGGCATATTTATAATCATCGCGATAACCGGCGAATCCGTATTTAGCGACAAATGTCAGGTTCTTGCATATTTCAAGTGCAATACCCGGCTTGATACCGATTTCGAAACCGTTGACGCTATCGTAGCTTTCTCTTTTATAAGTAGAGATACCAACACCACCGTCCAGGAATAAACGGACAATACCTTTTTCGAAGAATGAAAAGCGGGCATAAGGAGCGAAATTAAACGCATTAGCCTTGTTCTCGTCCGATTTGAAATGTGTATAACCGATCTCTGCTGCAATAGCCCAGTTCTCGTTCAGGTTATAACCGACTTCTGGTGCAATAGAAAAATTGGTAACATCGGCGTTCTTGTCGTGAGTAAGATTGAATGAACCACCTACATAAACCTGTGCATCAGCACTGATGATTGCCATAAATGCAACCACCAAAGTAAAAACTAACTTTTTCATCTTTGCTTGTATATTAAACGTTATATGTAAACGGGCGCAAAGATATACAAAAATAAACATATGTTGTACGGCATAAATATTTTATTGTTTGTCTTGCTAATTACAGAATATCCTTAACTTTGCCACCGTAACAATTAACAAAAAGCATTATGTCAGTTGCAAAGAGGGATTTAGATGATACAAGAAAGGTGACGACACATCGCCTGATGGAAATGAAACAACGTGGAGAAAAAATTTCTATGTTGACGGCTTACGATTATTCTATGGCTAAACTGATCGATCAGGCTGGTATGGATGTTATTCTTGTCGGCGATTCAGCATCGAATGTAATGGCCGGTAATGTAACAACGCTTCCTATCACATTGGATCAGATGATTTACCATGGTAAATCGGTTATGAAAGCAGTACAGCGTTCATTGGTGGTAGTCGACCTGCCTTTTGGTACATACCAGGGAAACTCCAAAGAGGCTTTGGCTTCCGCTATCCGTGTTATGAAAGAGACGCATGCCGACTGTATTAAACTGGAGGGAGGTAGTGAAATAAAAGAATCTATCGAACGTATCCTTTGTGCAGGTATTCCTGTGATGGGACACTTGGGTTTGACTCCGCAGTCTATTAATAAGTTTGGTACTTATACCGTCCGTGCCCGTGAAGAAGCAGAAGCACAGAAGTTGATTGACGACGCTCATCTGTTGGAAGAGATCGGATGTTTCGCCATCGTGCTGGAAAAGATTCCGGCAGAACTGGCTGCACGTGTTGCTTCCGAACTGAGCATACCTATTATCGGTATTGGTGCCGGTGGAGGTGTAGACGGTCAGGTTTTGGTTATGCACGATATGTTGGGAATCAATATGGGATTCTCTCCGCGTTTCCTTCGCAGATATGCTAATATCGGAGAAGAGATCACTCGTGCTGTCCAGGCATACATCGAAGATGTGAAGACACAGGACTTCCCGAATGAGAAGGAACAATATTAGAAATAATTGACCCGACTTTTCCCTTGATGGAAAAGTAGTCAAAAGATCAAGGCTGCACCTGCTTTGCTACTATAAGTATCGGTGTCGGCCATCCTAAGAGGAAGTACAGCTTCCTTGGAAAGGCCTAAGCGGTGAAGCCGGTTGAGCCTTGATCTTTTGGTTACTTTTCTATCAAGAGAAAAGTGATATTTAAATCTGATAAGTCATGAAATCTCATCTACTGATCGGAGCCGCATCGTCAGGAAGCGGTAAGACAACATTTACACTCGGTTTGCTTCGGGCGTTGAAGAATCGGTATGGAAAAGTCCAGCCGTTCAAATGTGGTCCGGACTATATCGACACGCGCCATCATAAAATGGCCGCCGGTTGTCCTTCCGTCAATTTGGATAGTTTCATGATGTCCGAACAACATATATGTGATTTGTATCGACGCTATACTTCGGTAGCCGATTATGCGGTAACCGAAGGCGTGATGGGCCTTTTTGACGGATACGATGCTATGCAGGGAAGTAGTGCTGAAATCGCGCGTACATTAAATATACCTGTCGTCCTGATCGTAAACGCAAAAAGTACAGCCTATTCCGTTGCCCCTTTGCTGTACGGTTTCAAAAACTTCTATAAAGAGATAAACATTGTCGGAGCCGTTTTCAATTTTGTAGCTTCCGAAACTCATTATTCCTTTTTGAAACAAGCCTGTGAAGATGCCGGTGTCGAAGCATTAGGATACCTTCCCAAACAGGCCGACGTAGAGATACCGAGCCGCCATTTGGGCTTAACCCTGGATGAGACATTTTGTTTTGATACATTTGCCGACCGTGTAGCCGCCCTGGTAGAGAAACATGTCGATATCGACAGGCTATTGGCATTGACCGCCTGCCAACCTGTTTCTAACTCTCATATGGTTCAGCTTGAACAAACGCTGCCTTCTCCTTTGAAAATCTCGATCGCTCGTGATACCGCCTTTAATTTTGCGTATGAGGAGAACATTCAATTGCTGCACAGGCTGGGAGAAGTTACCTTTTTCAGTCCGCTTCACGATTCCGTATTACCGGAATCCGATTTTGTATACTTGCCCGGAGGCTATCCCGAATTATACCTTCCCGGTTTATCATCAAACCGTTCCATGCTTCAATCTGTCCGCGATTATGCAGAAGCAGGAGGGAAGCTACTTGCCGAATGCGGAGGAATGATGTATCTATGCAATGAAATAAAATCGTCGGAAGGGAGTAGTTTTCCGATGGTCGGTTTACTGAACCAGTCGGCTACTATGGAGCAAATGAAACTTCGTCTGGGATACCGTACATTATATTATAATGATTATGTAATGACCGGACACGAGTTCCATTATTCCCGTATTGAGCCTCAGAAAGAGGAACTGCCTTCCGTCGCTACCGCCTGCACAGCCAAAGGAAGCCCTGTCGCTACCCCTTTATACAGATATAAGAACGTCTTAGCCGGATACACCCACCTTTATTGGGGCGATCCGTCAAGAAACCAATGGTTTATCGACTATCTGAACGGACTTATCTAGCCATTGCCAACACTTTCATCTCTTTCGGCATCTTTTCGATCGCATATCTTAACGAAGTACGCGGCATATCCGCTTTCTTAGCCATCACATAGTCGAATACATCTTTCTGATATGCTTCACTGGCAGCCTTCAACATCCATCCGTAGCCTTTTTGTACCAAATCATCCGTATCATAGAAAAGAGTATCGGCAATTTCAAATATATCTTTCAGGAAAAGGCCCTTTCTGGCAGGGATAATCAGTGTGACGGCAGCTGCCCGTTTCATCCACCGGTTCTCAGAATGCGCCCACTCTTTCAAACGGGAAATATAGTCCGGATACATCTCAACAAAAGTACCGACCGTATGATTACATAATGTATCGCAGGAAGCCCAATTGGATACATACTTGTCCACCCACTTTTCGAAAACGTCAAAATCCTCCGGTTCATACTGCGCATGAAGATAATAAGACCAATTACATGCAATATAAGATTCTTCCGAATATCCTGATTCCCACAAAGTTTCACAAAGAGTAAATATCTCTTTCTTAGGAAGTTCTTTGATTAATGCATAAAACTCCTTACTGATCTTATTAACCGTGGGGATTCTCACACCGTGGTACAAAATTTTTTCCTTAAAGAAACCCTGGGCATTCTGCCGGGTCTTTTCGTCGATATTGTCAACCAGTGCCTGGCGTACTTGTTCAATGACTGTTTTCATAAGAGGATATGATATATTTACTACAAACATACATATTTTTCTTATATATGCTCGTTTTAATAAAATAATCCTTATTTTCGTGTAAACTAATAATTCAATGCCATGGTCAATACTATTTTTCTTGGAATCGCAGTTGTTGCTTCCGCCATATTTCTGATACAGTTCATCATGTCTATCTTCTTCGGAGACCTGGATACGGACACGGATATTGATGTCGATCTCAGCAGCGCAGTATCTTTTAAAGGATTAACCCACTTCTGCATCGGTTTCGGATGGTATATGTATATTGCCAAAAGTACGGCCATCTCTACTTTCCTGATCGGCATCCTGATCGGGTTGCTCTTCGTTTTTATCCTATGGTTTCTCTATAAGAAAGCCTATCAGCTTCAAAAAGAAAACAAACCGGAAAAGACAGAAGCCCTGGTGGGCCGGGAATGTACGATCTATGCACACGACGGAGTTCGCTATATCGTTCAGGTCGCCCAGAACGGAGCCTTGCGTGAGGTGGAAGTCCGTTCTCTGGAAGGAAAAAAGTACCAGACCGGCGACCGTACGTTGATCTGCAAGGTTGAATCAGGAACAATTTATATACAATAAATAATAAACTCAACGATTAAATTATGACACAGGAAATGTTAATCATGGTAGCCATCCTGGTAGGGGTTATCATTCTTTCTTTTATCGGGATATTGTCCCGTTACCGTAAGTGTAAGAGCGACGAGGTGTTGGTAGTGTACGGTAAGACATCCGGAGAGAAATCAGCTAAACTCTATCACGGTGGAGCCGCTTTCGTATGGCCTATTATTCAGGGATACGAGTTCCTTTCCATGAAACCTCTTCAGATTGATTGTAAACTGACCGGCGCCTTGTCCGCGCAGAATATCCGTGTAGATGTTCCGACCACCATTACGGTAGCGATCAGTACCGACCCTGAAGTGATGCAGAATGCAGCCGAACGTCTGTTAGGTTTGCAGCCGGAAGACAAGCAGAACCTGATTACCGATGTTGTGTATGGCCAGATGCGTCTGGTTATTGCCGATATGACGATCGAAGAGTTGAACTCCGACCGTGATAAATTCCTTTCCAAGGTACGCGACAATATCGATACGGAACTACGTAAGTTCGGTCTTTACCTGATGAACATCAATATCAGCGATATCCGTGATGCCGCCAATTATATCGTCAACCTCGGTAAAGAAGCTGAAAGCAAAGCCCTGAACGAAGCACAGGCCAATATCGAAGAACAGGAAAAACTCGGTGCCATCAAGATTGCCAATCAGATTCGCGAACGTGAAACGACTGTTGCCGAAACACGCAAAGACCAGGATATTGCTATTGCAGAGACAAAGAAACAACAGGAAATATCAGTTGCCAATGCCGATAAAGAGCGTATTGCCCAGGTTGCCGTTGCCAATGCCTCGAAAGAGTCGCAGGTAGCCAAAGCCGAAGCAGATAAGAATATCAATATAGAAAAAGCAAATACTGAAAAAGAAAGCCGTATCGCAGAACTAAATTCCGATATGGAAATCAAGAAGGCCGATGCCGGAAAGAAAGCCGCTGTCGGACGAAACGAAGCGAATAAAGAAGTAGCCAAGTCTGATGCCGAACTGGCAGTAACCCAGGCCGAAGCAAGCAAACAAGCCGGTGAAGCAGCAGCCCGTTCGGAAGCCTCTGTGCAAGCTGCCCGCGAAATCGCCCAGCGCGAAGTGGAAGAAGCAAAAGCCAAAAAGGTTGAATCAGCCCTGAAAGCACAAAAGATCGTTCCGGCAGAAATCGCCCGTCAGGAAGCCATTCTGCAAGCTGAAGCAGTGGCCGAAAAGATGATCCGCGAAGCCGAAGCGAAAGCAAAGGCAACTTTGGCCCAGGCCGAAGCTGAAGCCCGTGCCATCCAGATGAAACTGGAAGCCGAGGCCGAAGGTAAAAAGAAATCATTGTTGGCTGAAGCCGATGGCTTCAAGGCAATGGTTGAGGCAGCCGAATCGAACCCGGCTATCGCTATCCAGTATAAGATGGTAGACCAGTGGAAAGAAATTGCCGGCGAACAGGTGAAGGCATTTGAACACATGCAGCTTGGCGATATCACCGTCTTTGACGGTGGCCAGGGCACAACCGGTAATTTCCTGAACCAATTGGTTAAAACCGTTGCCCCGAGTCTCGGCGTATTGGATAAATTGCCTATCGGCGAAACCGTAAAAGGAATCATTCGTCCGGAAGAAAAAGACGAAAAGAAAGATACAACGAAGAAGTAATATGAGAATTTATACCAGGGGAGGAGATAAAGGCCGTACCGGTATCCACGGCGGCGAACGGGTTGATAAAGACGATATCCGTATCGAAGCCAACGGTACGCTTGACGAAGTGAATGCACAAATCGGTATCGTGCGGGCTTTATTACCTCCCGAACATGAATGGCAGGATGTCTTAGGTAAAATACAACGGGAGTTGATGGTTGTCATGTCGCACGTGGCAACCCCTTCGGCTATCCGTGATAAGAACCCTAACAGTTTATCGGAGGACCTTGTGTCCTTCTGTGAGCAACAAATAGATCTACTCACCGGACAGATGCAGGATAACGGTTTCTTTATCCTGCCCGGCGGTACCCTGATCTCCGCCCATTTGCAGTTGGCACGTACCATTGCCCGTCGAGCCGAACGTCGTTTATGGACATTATACCGGAAAGATCCGCTTCCGGAAGAAATCATGCAGTTCGTGAATCGCCTCTCAGACCTACTTTTCACTATGGCCCGTTACGAAATGTTTCAACAGGACCATGCCGAAGAACGTTGGAACTCTTTCCTCTATAAAAGAAAAAAGAAAGAGTAATCCATATCCGGCAATAGTTAAATTAAACTCTAAAATCTTGCAAATTCACGATTGAAAAGTGAATTTGCAAGATTTTTTTATTTTTCAGAAGTATATAACCTCTCTTTTTGAAGTTTGCCATCATCGGAACGTCCACTCTCCTTATGAAAATAAACCTATTTCTGGAAATCTCATCTTTTTAATTACTTATAAAAAACAGTGTATTATTGCCTTACTTATTGTATGGAATTAATGTTTTAGGTTTTGACTGAAAAATGACTTTATTCATATAAAGAATATGACTTAAAGTGTATGTTAATATGCAGTATACTAGATTTTTATATGTAATAGGTACTGACTAGAAAAAATGATCGTTTTTTTTAGTCAGCGCAAAAGTAAGCAAAAAAAATATATAACAAACAAAGAAATTCAATTATTATTTGAAATTCAATACTTCAACATTTTTTTAATCATAGTAAAATCGGACAATATGATGACTAGAAAAAACGATCGTTTTAGCTAGTCATCCTGTTCGTGAGTACACTTTATGTGACTGACGAACCTTGTCATATCAAAAAACTAGTATTAATTAATGGCTTATTTATTGACAACCCTGTCTTTAGTCTTATCTATATTGCTCTCAGCCCTGATAATTCCGCGTATCCTGGTTGTCGCTTATCGAAAAAAACTATTTGATATACCTAATGAACGAAAAGTTCACGACGGAATAATTCCCCGTTTAGGTGGTATTTCATTTGTTCCTACAATCCTGTTTTCACTCTCTTTTGTGACCGGATTACGTTACCTGATCGGCTTCGAAATAGCCGAAAACAGGCTCCATTTTATCATTCCCGAATTTTTCTTCCTGATCTGTGGTCTCACGTTATTGTATTTATCCGGTATAAAAGACGATCTGGTCGGACTACGTTATCGGACAAAATTCTTTATACAAATCCTAGCCGCCTCCATGTTTCCTCTGGCGGGATTATGGATCAATAACTTATACGGGTTGGCAGGTATTCACGAATTGAGTCCGTATATAGGAATTCCTCTTACGATATTAATGACAGTCTTTATCATCAACGCCATCAACCTGATTGACGGTATCGATGGCCTGGCCTCCGGGTTAAGTATTATTGCCCTAAGTGTTTTAGGAAGTTTATATCTTTATTATAGCCAGTGGGTATATGCCATGTTTGCTTTTTCGGCATTGGGCACATTACTCCCATTTTTCTATTATAACGTCTTTGGGAAGGCGGACCGTTGTACGAAGATCTTTATGGGCGATACCGGTAGTTTGACATTAGGTTATATGCTGGCATTTCTTACGATCTCTTATGCAACAGTCAATCCGCAGATACATCCTTATTTCGAAGGAGCGATCATTGTCGCTTTTGCCCCGTTGATAGTACCGGCTTTCGATGTTTTCCGCGTCATGTTGATTCGTGCCCGAAATCATAAACCATTGTTTATTGCCGACCGGAATCATATTCATCATAAATGCCTGGATGCAGGTCTGACATGTAAAAAAGCAGTGGTATGCATTTTAGGACTGGCTTGTGTCTTATGTGTTTTGAATATGGCACTGATTAATACGATCAATAACAATCTGATTCTTTTTCTGGATATTCTGTTATGGTCTGTATTGATAGGCTGGTTGAATAAATCAATAAAAATAAAGAGGTGATATTTTGATTTTAATGGTTTATTTATATAGCTTTGTAAAAAATCAATAACGAAATGGCAAAACAATCGCATCCATATAAATCAAAAGAAAATATTCACTCTTCGAAGTTGGAGGAACCTTCTGCAGCTTATGTTTCTGCTGACTTGCGGGGCACTTATCTGGATATTGTTTCTGAAGATATGTTTAGAAGTGCCATATCCAAAGCTGTTTCTGATTTCGATAAAGGGTTGGTCATATCCCATAACCAGATAGATGAATTAGTGAAGGCTCGAATGGGATGGAAATAGTTTGGTCATCTTTTGCTACCGAAGGACTTTTCTCTATATTAGAATATGTAGAGACTGATTTTGGAAGCCGTGTATCCCAACGTGTATATACTGATATAATGGGATATATTGAAACCTTAACTAAGTTTCCTAACGTGGGTATTCATGATGATATATTTTCTACTGAAACTTTAGAGGTTCGTTATCTGATTTGTAAGCAAAATATAATTTACTATTTGATCTATAAGGAGACAATATACCTTTTGTCGATAGCAAACTCCAACCAGTCCTCTGACCGTATACGTAAAGTGATAGCAGACTATTTACGATTATATAAATAAGTTTTCCAAGGAATATCAATTCCTGATATTCCCTTTGTAATCAAACAATAATGAATATAGCAATTGTAGGAACAGGCTATGTAGGCCTGGTCACGGGAACCTGCTTCTCTGAAATGGGAGTAGATGTCACCTGTGTGGACATAAATGAAGCAAAGATAAAAGCTTTGCAGGGTGGTGTAATGCCTATCTATGAACCCGGTTTGGAAAGCCTGGTCCTAAAGAATGTGGAAGCCGGTCGTTTACATTTTACGACTGATCTGACCGCTTGCCTGGATAATGTATCTATTGTTTTCAGTGCTGTCGGAACTCCTCCGGATGAAGATGGAAGTGCCGATCTGAGATATGTCCTGGATGTAGCGCGTACTGTAGGGCGTTCTATTAATAAATATACGCTGCTTGTAACAAAGAGTACTGTTCCGGTCGGAACGGCTCAAAAAGTAAAAGCTGTCATTCAGGAAGAACTGGACAAGCGTGGAGTTACTATTCCTTTTGATGTAGCCTCCAATCCTGAGTTTTTGAAAGAAGGAGCAGCCATCAAAGACTTTATGACACCTGACCGGGTGGTTGTTGGTATTGAAAGCGACCATGCCCGTAAACTGATGGAACGTTTATACAGACCTTTTGTATTGAATGGTTATCCTATTTTGTTCATGGATATTCCTTCAGCGGAGATGACGAAATACGCAGCGAATGCTATGCTGGCTACCCGTATCAGTTTTATGAATGATATCGCTAACCTGTGTGAAAGAGTTGGTGCTGATGTGGAATGTGTCCGTAAAGGCATTGGAAGCGATACCCGGATCGGGAAACATTTTTTGTATGCCGGTTGTGGTTATGGTGGCAGTTGTTTTCCAAAAGATGTGAAAGCATTGCTACATACGGGGAAAGAAAACGGTTATACGATGCGTGTTATAGAAGCTGTAGAAGAAGTGAATGAAACTCAGAAAAGCATTGTTTTTGAAAAAGTAAACAAACTCTTCAATAATGACCTGAAAGGTAAGATCGTTGCTCTCTGGGGATTGGCTTTTAAACCGGATACGGATGATATGCGTGAAGCTCCGGCATTAGTGGTTATTGATAAACTGATAAAAGCCGGAGCGATAGTAAAGGTATATGATCCGATCGCTATGGATGAATGTAAATGTCGAATAGGTAATCTGGTGGAATATGCCAAAGATATGTATGATGTAGTAGTTGATGCAGATGCATTATTGCTTATAACTGAGTGGAAACAGTTTCGTTTACCAAGTTGGAAATGTATAAAGAGATTGATGCGGGGAAATATTATGATTGATGGACGGAATATTTATGATATGAAAAAAGTAGAAGATGAATATTTTGTTTATTCCAGAATCGGACGGAAATGAAACGTATATTAGTAACAGGCGGAGCCGGCTTTATCGGTTCCCATCTATGTGAACGTTTGGTGAAAGAAGGCAACGATGTGATTTGCCTGGATAATTATTTTACCGGCAGTAAGGATAATATTCGTCACCTGTTGCAGTATGATAATTTTGAGTTGGTTCGTCACGATGTAACATCTCCTTATTATGCCGAGGTTGATGAAATCTATAATCTGGCTTGTCCTGCATCCCCTCCTCATTATCAGTATAATGCAATTAAAACGATGAAGACCTCCGTTTACGGAGCAATGAATATGCTGGGATTAGCCAAACGAACCAAAGCGAAAATACTCCAGGCTTCGACCAGTGAAGTTTATGGTGATCCGGCAGTTCATCCACAGGTCGAATCTTATTGGGGAAATGTGAACCCGATCGGTATCCGTAGCTGTTACGATGAAGGTAAGCGTGCTGCTGAGACATTATTTATGGATTATCATCGACAGAACGGTGTGCGGATCAAAATCATTCGAATATTTAATACATATGGGCCCAATATGAATCCGAATGACGGACGTGTTGTGTCTAATTTTATTATGCAAGCATTACGAGAAGAAGATATTACTATTTATGGCGATGGTAGGCAAACCCGTAGCTTTCAGTATGTAGACGATCTGATAGAGGGTGTGCTACGGATGATGAATACGGGAGACGATTTTATAGGTCCGGTGAATATTGGTAATCCTCAGGAGTTTACGATGTTGGAGTTAGCCGAGAAAGTTATTGAACTGACAGGCTCTAAATCGAATATAGTTTATTTCCCATTACCGGGAGATGATCCGAAACAGCGGAAACCTGAAATAATGTTGGCTAAAAAGAAGTTGGATAATTGGGCTCCAAAGACAGATTTGGAAGATGGTTTGAAAATGACTATTGAATATTTTAGAAAACTACATATAGAACAATAGTAATTCTCTGTTTATCAGGTGTTTTGTTGATTATGATACAACTCAGGAAGATTATAAACTCTCTTTTCTATTCAGATAATTTACGTACCCAGTTAGTTAAACGGAACATTATTGGAATAATTTTACTGAGAGGAGTTAATGTGGTTACTAATTTTTTGTTAGTACCAATGACTATTGATTATTTGAACCCGACAGAATATGGTATTTGGCTGACATTAAGTTCCGTCTTGATGTGGGTTAATGTTTTTGATTTTGGATTAGGGTATGGACTGCGAAATAAAATTGCAGAAGCATATGCTGTCGATGATTTAGAAAAAATAAAGATATATATATCTACGGGTTTTGTTGTACTGACTGTATTATCAATATGTCTTTTTCTGATTTTTAATTTAGTAAATACTTATATTGAATGGGATAAATTACTGAATATAGATAAGAGTACAGGCGATAAATTGAGTATGATTGTTTTATGGGTAATGTTCTTTTTCTGTATTCAATTTGTAGCTCGTTTGATTGATGTTATAACGGCTGCTAATCAACGTTCGATGCTGGGGACTTCAATAAGTGTTATCGGTAATATAATTGTATTATTTGTCATTGGATTATTGACTCATTTTTGTAAAAGTTCATTGTTGTATGTAGCAGTTGCTTTTTCTTCAATTCCGGTTTTTGTTTATTTGTTATTTAATTATATTCTTTTCCGGACAAAATATAAAAATATATGCCCTTCTTTAAAATGGATAAAGATAAGTTGTGTAAAGGATATAGTAGGCTTAGGTGGAAAATTTTTTATTATACAAATCTCAACAATATTAATGTTTTCATCTTCAAATGTGATAATAGCTAAAGCTTTAGGACCAGAAGAAGTAACAGTCTACAATATTGCATATAAATATTTTAGTATCGTGATTATGCTATTTACTATTATTAGTGCTCCATTATGGTCTGCTTTTACAGATGCATATATAAGAAGAGATTTTATTTGGATAAATACTACTGTAAAAAAAGTGCAGAAGATATGGCTAATAGGAATTTTAGTGTCGTTCTTAATGTTATTGGTATCGAAACAATTTTATCACATTTGGGTTGGTGAAAAACTTGAAGTTCCGTTGTCGCTGTCTTTAGCAATGGCTATTTATGTGATTGTTTTCAATTTTCATGCTATGTATATTTATTTTATTAATGGCGTAGGCAAGGTGTTTATACAATTGTTGCATGCTATATTCTCTTTTTTGTTATTTATTCCTTTATCCTGGTATGCCTGTAAGAATTTTGGGAGTATCGGAATTGTATCTGTTTCAACAATCTTGATATTCCCACTATCAGTATGTTCTTTTATACAATATCATAAAATACTGTCAGGAAAAGATACTGGTATATGGTCAAAATAAAACTGTTTAAAAATATAATATGATAAAGTTGATTAGAAAAATATTAAATCCATTTGGTTGTGATTTAGTTAGATATCCTCATTTCGAGGATAAAAGTTTTGTAGACTTACTACATCGGTTAGAAATTGATTCTTTATTTGATATTGGTGCGAATGTCGGTCAATTTGCAGAAGAGATGCGTAAACATGGATATACAAAAAAAATAATTTCGTTTGAACCCTTAAATGAAGCTTTTTGTGTATTGAAAAATAAAGCGAAGGACGATAATTGGATAGCTTGTCATTCTGCTATAGGAAATGAAGATGGAAAAATTGAAATTAATATTTCGAAAAACTTAGTTAGTAGTTCGATTTTAGAGATACAAAATACACATATAAATGCTGTTCCTGATTCTTTTGTTTTAATGAAAGAAAGTGTCCCTATTTATAAAATAGATAGCATCATAGATAAATACGCTCAAGATAAATTGAATATTTTTGTAAAAATAGATACACAGGGATTTGAGAAAAATGTAATTGATGGAGCATTGTTATCTTTATCTCGTATTCAGGGATTTATAATGGAATTGTCTTTTATTACCTTATATAAAGGTGAAACATTATTCTTTGACATGGTGACTTATATGGATACTTTGGGATATGATATGTGGCAAATTATTCCTGGTTTTTATGATAAGAAAACACAACGTGTTTTACAGGCAGATGTAGTGTTTGTGAAGAAAATGAAAAATAAATAGAAAATAAAATAAATGAATGTGGTATATAAAATTCATTGTTTAAAAAAGTATATATTCGATAAGTCATTTTGTGTCTGTTTGCTTTTAATACTTACTACATTTGTTTCAACGCCGTTTGTTTTCCCTTTTTTTATTGAAAGATGGTATCAGATGATTGCTACTATCTTGATAAGTATTTCTTTCTTTTTAGTTTCTCATTATTATACATGCAAATCTAATTTTCTCATTAGATTACTTACTTTTCTGTTGTTCTTTGAAGCAATACGATGTATACTCATTTCGATCATATATAATGATGTAACGGGAAGTAATATTATGCTGGTAGGCTTAGGAATCGTACTCAAGTATATTTTATATATTATGATTTGTATAGTAGTTGAAAGTGATCGAAAGATGTTTTTAAATTTACTATGGAAATTATTAATCTTGATGGTTGTTTTGTCTTTTCCGTTGTTTTTATTGATTTTATTCAATGGAATAGACGTTCTTCCTCATCTTGAATTGTATAGATATGGCTTTGGTAATAATTGTTGTCAGCGATTATATTGTATTGGTGGCAGTAATGCGATTATTAATATTTCAGGATTTGATATTATACGAGTTGCTGGATTTTGTGATGAACCCGGAGCATTTGCATTAATATTGACCAATATGTTAGTTTTAAATGAATTGACTTATAAGTCTAATTTATATCGTATTATAATTCTGTTTGCTGGGTTACTTACATTTTCTATGGCATTTATAGTGACTTTACTTCCGATAATTTTATATTGGGTGGTTAGAAAATGCAAATTTATATATATAATAATATTAATTGTATGCCTATTTATATTAGGTAATATAAATACGAATAGTCCTGCTGAATATATTGTTGATAAATTGATATTTAATCGGTTTGATTATAATGATAATGGAACTATATCAGGTGATAATAGATATATATACTCACAAGAACAAAAAGAGATATTTTGGAAATATCCATGGTTTGGAGCATTGGCTCATAAGACTGTTATAGATTCATTTTATTATTTAGAAGCGCCTACCATTTATTCGTTTATAGCCCAAAGAGGTATTTTGGGTATTTTCGTAGTACTTCCATTCGTTTATGTTTTGGTATTGTATAGAAAGAAATTTGAACTTTTATTGTTTCTGTCTCTGTTTCTTAATTTTTTTCAACGTCCAGGATTTACGATGCTTCAAATAACTTTTATAATACTCTATTATTATATATATATGAATGATAAAATAACTCAAAAATATGAATGTCATTTTCTGTAGTGTGATTAAGTGTTTTAAAATTAGTTTTTTTGGATTAAATCTATTATATACGGATAAAGAATATTATTAAATAGTTTGTTATGAGAATATGTTTTGTAAATACTGGAAATATTCAATCTATCGCAACAATGAAGCGTTCTACTGGTTTTGCTAAACCTTTAATGGAAATGGGACATGAGGTGGCTATTGTAGCATTGGATTGTGAAATCAATAGAGCTCGATTTAATTCGGAATGTCCGAATATTGATCCATTATACTATTATACTGCATCACGTATAAAAGAAGTAAAACAGAAAATTAAGTTGATCAATGAATGGAAACCAGATGTCGTTTATGTCTCCAGTATTGGTTTTCGTAATTTTATTACAAAATTTAATGTGAATGCAAAAGTTGTAATCGTTGAACATTGTGAACTATTATCTGCTATTGAGTCACAAAGGTTTCGATTTGTCTATAAGCTGTTTGAAAATTCTTGTCAGTATTTGTATGATGGAATGATTGTAGCAAGTCGATATTTGGAAGATTATTATGTAAACAAGGGATTTACTATACCAATGTTATATTCTCAGTGGGGATATAATCCTGAGACATTGGGGAAAATTGATTATGATTATTTACAAAAATTGAAAAATCAATATACGAATAAGAAAGTGATCCTATACATGGGGTGGTTAGTTATGTTCTATGGTTTTATGGAAATATTAGAAGCTTCATTATTGTTGAAATCGAAACATGATAATTATAAAATATTGATATTAGGTGATGGATGTGACAAAAGTATAGGTGAAAAGTTTGTAAAAGAAAATCATTTAGAAGATACTATAGAGTTTTTAGGTTATGTTTCAGAGGAAACTCTACTACCTACTTATTTGGCTTTAGCTGACGTATTTGTTTCTCCACTAAATGATACGGTACAAGATTGGGCGCGATGTCCCGGTAAATTATTTATGTATACTAACTTCAAGAAGCCAGTTGTGACTTGTGCTATAGGTGAAGCTAAGGAGTTATTTGGCGATTCAGGTTTATATTATAATCATAATAATATTGAATCATTTGCTCATGCAATAGAAAAAGCCTTAATCTTTCCCCAAGGTGATCTTGTTGATCCGTCAATGCATACCTGGAGAGAAAGAGCAAAAGTGTTTGTTGACTGGTTACAGGTGAATTTTAAAATAAATTAAATAGTTAATTATGAAACTTTTAGTGACAGGTTCTTCCGGCCTGATCGGTTCGGAAGTGTGTGAACATTTCTCAAAGTTAGGTTGGGAAATACATGGTGTGGATAATGATCAGCGTGCGGTGTTTTTCGGACCGCAAGGGGATACACGCTGGAATCAGCATCGGCTTGAAAAAACGTTACCTTCTTTTACACATCATGAACTGGATATGCGAAATCGGGAAGGGATTATAAAATTGGTGGCTGAGGTAAAGCCGGATGCGATTGTACACACTGCTGCTCAACCTAGCCATGATCGAGCAGCAGCTATTCCTTTTGATGATTTTGATACCAATGCTGTTGGTACTTTAAATTTATTGGAAGCTACCCGTAGATATCGACTGGATATTCCTTTTGTACACATGTCTACCAACAAGGTTTATGGTGATGCCCCTAACGAAATTCCTTTGGTTGAACTGGAGACCCGTTGGGAATACGCCGATAAACAGTATTTGAATGGTATTTCAGAAACATTCCGTATTGATCAGAGCAAGCATTCTATTTTTGGAGCTTCCAAACTGTCTGGAGATGTGATGGTGCAGGAGTACGGACGTTATTTTGATATGCCGACCTGTGTCTTACGTGGCGGATGCCTGACAGGCCCTAATCATACAGGTGTCGAATTGCATGGTTTTCTTTCTTATCTGATTAAGTGTAATTTGGAAGGTCGTAAATATATGGTCTACGGATATAAGGGAAAGCAGGTACGAGATAATATTCATTCGCATGATGTAGCCCGGTTTATGGAAGAATTTATCGAAGCTCCCCGTGTAGCGGAAGTCTATAACATTGGTGGTGGAAAAGAAAATACCTGTTCTATTTGGGAAGCTTTTGCCATGATTCAGAAATTATCAGGAAAAGAGATGATTTATGAGTATAATGACGAAAATCGTATCGGCGACCATATTTGTTATTACAGCAACTTGCGTAAAATGAAAGTTCATTATCCGAATTGGAAAATAACCCGTTCTTTGGAACAAATTTTTGAGGAGATTTATCAGGCTTGGTTAATACGCTAATAACTATTAAAATGAGACCGATTCTGATTTTTTATAGCGAACTTATGCCTTACAATATACTTGTACTAAAAGAATTAGTGAAGGCCGATTGTCTGTTGTATGTTCTCAAGTGGTCTCAGAATAGGTATTTATTCCAGGGAATTTCTCTTCTATTCGTAAAACGATTCAAAGATTAATTACCCCTGATACACTTAATGATAAGTTGATACAGATGTCGTATAAAAGAAGTGAATTATCAAAACGAATCACTCCGGAAATTATTGCTCCAATATTATTAAGTATAGATGAATCTCGAAAATCACTTATTAATGATAATATATTATGTGTGGAATAGCTGGTATATATACAATCACAAATAGTAGTACAACGGAAGCTCGGGGTAAGAAGATGGTTAATGCACTGTATCATCGTGGTCCTGATGATAATGGAGTATTGGTTTTATCGGATAAACCGTTTGTTGTTGTTGGACAGACTCGACTTTCCATTATCGATTTACGACCTGAAGCACGACAACCAATGATTGATCCGAACACTGGAAATGTGATTGTATTTAATGGAGAGATCTATAATTTTCAGGAGATCAGAAAAGAGTTAGAGAATAATGGTTACCGTTTTATTTCCCGTTCTGATACTGAAGTTATTCTTTATGCTTATTCTGAATGGGGAGAAAACTGCGTAAAGAAATTGAGAGGAATATTTGCTTTTGCTATATGGGATAAGAAAGAAAAATATCTTTTTATTGCAAGAGATCAGATGGGGGTTAAGCCATTGTATTATTATAAAATGCAAAGTGGGCAGTTTTTTTTTGCCTCTGAGGTTAGAGCTTTATTAGCGGTAGATGTTCCTCGGGTGATCTCTAAAGAAGGTTTAGCCTCTTTTATGAATTATGGTTCCGTGCAGGAACCTTTTACTATGATAGAAAATGTCTTTTCACTTCCTCCTGCTCATTTTATGAGCATTAAAGACGGTAAAATAAAATTTACTCGCTATTGGTCTCCTGATTTGGCAAATCAAATCTCGAATGAGACATCTCAGGAAGAGGTAAACGAAAATATAACAGGAATGCTGCGTGATTCAGTTTTTTCCCAAATGGTCTCTGATGTCCCGTTAGGCGCTTTTTTAAGCGGGGGGATAGACAGTTCTGCTATTGTGTCTTTGATGAGACAAAGTTTTCCTGATGCCGACTTACGTACATTCGCCATTGTGTTTGATCAGAGTGAATACGATGAGAGAATATATAGCCGTATGGTTTCTGAACAGAATCATACACGACACACGGAGTTGGAATTAACAGGTGAGATGGTGAAACAATATTTGAAAGATGCGTTAGATTCTTTCGATCAGCCAAGCATGGATGGATTAAATACCTGGTTTGTTTCGAAGTTGGTTAAGGAGTCGGGGATAACCGTGGCTCTTTCGGGGGTGGGGGGTGATGAGTTTTTTGTCGGATATAGTGGTTTTTCCAAAGCTTTGTTGCTTGAGAAGTGGAAACAAAGAATGTCTGTTATCCCTTCTTTTTTAGGAACATGTATGGAGAGAGTGGCATTCAATGAGAGGCTGCGTAAAGTTTCCGGATTGATAACATCGCCTAATCCATCTTATTTTGGCAATAGGCGTGTATTTACGGATTGGCAAATTCAAGGATTATTGAATAAAAAGTATTTACTACCTTATCAGGATTGGTTTATTCGTTCCTATGGGGAGATATGCGAATATTCGTTTGTGGATGAAATCAGCCGTATCTCTTTTTTTGAATCTCAGAGTTACATGCTTTCCACTTTATTACGTGATACGGATCAGATGAGTATGGCTCATAGTCTGGAGGTACGTGTTCCATTGGTAGATCACCGGATTGCTGAATATCTTTGGCAGTTGCCGGAAAAATTTAAGATGTCTTCCGATATACCAAAGGCGTTGTTGGTAAACGCTGCAGGACAAGGATTACCTGATGCCTGTGTTTTTCGTAAAAAGCAAGGATTTGTTTTTCCTTTTGATAAATATTTCAAGGAGGAACTTGGTGATGAACTTGTGACATTTTTCTGTTCGTCATCTTCGTCTTTGTTTAATTCAAAAGGATTACATCTTCTTTGGGAAAAATATCACAGAGGTTCTGTCTCTTGGTCGCGGATTTGGATGCTTTTTGTATTACAGTATTGGCTTCTCAAAAATAGAGTAGAACTATAATAATATTGTTAGTTATGAAGATTTTACATACAATACCTTCTATGGGTATTTTATCAGGAGGACCGGCCCTTAGCACATGGTTGACTGTTCAGGGAGAGCAAATCTTAGGTGTTGATTCTCAAATACTTACTTTTGAAGTTTCATCATCCAATGATACTAATATAACGATAGCTCCTTATATACATTTTATACCTTCTCCCCAAGGAAATAAATTCAAATATTCTAGTAAGTATAGAAAAGAATTGTATAATAGTGATGCAGATTTGATTCATATTCAGGGTGTTTGGCAATATCCGACGTTATCTTCTTTTATTTGTGCGAAAAAGAAGCATAAACCTTACATAATAACATTACGAGGAATGCTTTATCCTCAAGCCTTTGAAAAATCTTTTTTGATAAAAAAAATAGTATATGGTTTATACTTGAAAACCTGTTTACAATATGCTTCTTGTTTACACGCTACATGTATGGAAGAAATGGAACACTTAAGAAATATGGGGATACATTCTCCTATAGCCGTTATTCCTAATCCAATTCAAATCGTTAATCAAGAGAATTCAGTTGTTTCTCACAAGAAAATTCGTTTTGGCTATTTAGGACGTATTTATCCACGTAAACGAGTCGAAAGGCTGTTGTATGTAAAAAAGAAACTAGAATGTCTCAATTTTGAATTGATCATAATTGGTGATAAGGATCCGGTTTATATGCAGTATCTAAAAGATGAAACAAATCGATTACAATTAAATGATGTGATATTCACTGGTTTTTTGACTGGAGAAAAAAAGGAGGAGATGCTGAACTCTTTATCTTTTTTGATTGTCCCTAGTGATTTTGAAAATTTCGGGAATATTGTAACAGAAGCTTTAGTTAGAAGAATTCCGGTTATTGCCTCTAAGGGAACTCCTTGGCAAGAACTGAATACTTTCCATTGTGGTTGGTGGGTGGATAATGATGTGGATACTTTGGTCTCTACTGTTCGATTGGCTTTGGATACGCCTGAAGAAGAACGTCTTGCTATGGGAGAACGGGGAAAACAATTGATAAAAAGCAATTATTCAATAGAAATAGTTGCCAATAAGATGAAGCGGTTATATGAATGGATTCTATACGGTGGTGAAAAACCAGAATTCGTTTATACTAAATAATACATCAATGAAAAAGAAAGTACTTTATATTTTAATTGGTTTTATTACTTTGTTATTAGGAGGCGAAATTTATCTCCGCAAAAGTTGGGGCTTTTGCAGCACTGTACTAGTACAGTCGGATTTTGATTTTGAGTATATCGCTCAACCCAATCAAAAGCGATATCGCTTTAAAAAGCACATTTTGTATAATGAATATAGCCAAAGAAGTGAACCTGTGGATTCTTCTGCTTTTATCATTTTAGGGCTTGGTGATTCAGTAATTAATGGTGGAGCATTAACTGATCAGGATAGTCTGGCAACAACACATTTGTCTAAATCACTGTCTGAATTATTAAAAAGAAAAGTACAAGTATTGAATATTTCTGCAGGTAGTTGGGGACCTGATAATTGTGAAGCATATCTGAAACGATATGGCACATTTAATGCTAAAGGCGCTTTCTTGATTTGTAGTTCTCATGATGCGCATGATAATATTAATCATCAACAAGTGGTGGATGTGCGTCCATCTTTCCCTAGTCATCAGTATCGTTTAGCTTATTGGGAATTAATCGATCGTTATTTATTGCCTCGTTTGTTCAAACAAGAGGAACCTTCGGAAATAACTAAAGATGGAAGAGTTTTTAATCCTGGATTTCAAGCCTTATCAGAACGTTTTCGTAGAGCACATATACCTTTCTTTATTTGGTTACATCCAGATAGAGTTGAGTTTGAAAATGGTGAATACAATAGCGAAGGTAAAGAAATCATAAACTTTTGTTTAAGAGATTCTATTCCATTGATTCAGGGTTTACAGTATATGGACAAAAAGGACTATCGAGATAATATTCATGCTAATGAGTTGGGACAGAATAAAATATCAGGTTGCTTGAAAGGACATTTATATTCGATTCTGATAAAATAGAAGATAACTATGTATCAAAATCTAAAGTTGTATAAGTATAATCTAAAAAGAGAACGGTCGCTGTTTTTCATTCAGTGGTATAATTTATGTGATTCATTATTAATAAAGACGAGTCCTAAAATCTTTCATTCATGGAGAAATTTTATTTATCGTCTTTTTGGAGCTAAAATAGGTTATTCTGTTCGTATTTGTTCATCTACTAAGATATTATATCCCTGGAATGTAGAAATTGGGGATTTTTGTTGGATAGGGGATAATTGTAATTTGTATAGCGTGGCTAAAATAAGAATGGGAAACAATGTTGCATTGGCGCATAATGTTTTTTTGGCAACAGCATCTCATGATTTGCGAAGTGAGACCTTTGAGACATTAGCAGCTCCTATTATAATAGAAGATGAAGCATGGTTATCCAGTAATGTATTTGTGAATTGTGGAGTAACCATTCATAGAGGAGCAGCAATAGGATCATGTTCTTTAGTAACCAAAGATTTGCCGGAAGGTTATATCTGTGTAGGAATACCTGCGAAACCAATTAAACAAAGGAATATATGAAAGTTGTAATCACTGGAGGTAGTGGCTTTATTGGCACAAATTTGCTTCAGTCACTGATTGAAAAAAAATTTGAAGTAATCAATATAGATATAAATCCTCCACAAAATAAAAAACATTCTTCTTTTTGGAAGAAAGTAGATATTACAAATTATACAAGTTTAGAAAAAGTTCTTTTAGGTTGTGATCCTGATTATATTGTTCATCTGGCTGCACGAACGGATTTAGATGGAAAGACATTGTCCGACTATTCGGCTAATACCATTGGTGTTGCTAATATTTTGAAAATATCAAAAGAGTGTACGAAGCTGAAAAAAATTATTGTTACTTCTTCGATGTTAGTTTGTTATGCCGGATATTATCCAAGAACTCAAAAAGATTATGCACCAACAACTGTGTATGGTAAAAGTAAAGTTGTTACGGAAAAAAATGTCTGGAATAATCCTCCCGTATGTGATTGGGCGATAATCAGACCTACTTCAATATGGGGGGAATGGTTTAGGGTACCTTATCGCTCTTTTTTTGATATGGTGTTATCTAAGAGATATTTCCATATAGGACATAAAAGCTGTACTAAGACTTATGGTTATGTAGGAAATGCTGTTTATCAGATAGAATCGATCTTATTTTCTCCGACAGAAAATATTGAGAATAAAATATTTTATATAGGAGATAATCCGGCTACAGATATAGAAATATGGGCCAATGAAATAGCTTCAGAAATTCATTCAATAAAACGAGTTCCTTTTCTTTTTATCAAAATAGCTGCATTAATCGGAGATTTGTTGAATTTATTGAATATCAACTTTCCTATGACCTCATTTAGATTAAAAAATATGACTACAAACAATCTAATTGATTTAACTGAAACTTATAAGATTGCTCCTAATCCACCTTATTCAAGAATTGATGGCGTTAGAAGAACAGTGAAATGGATGAATATAATTAAAATATAATATGGGACAGTATTCGAAAGGAATTTGTAATTCCAATAATTTATTGAGAATATTTCATAAGTATTTTATCTGTTGATGAGAAAATAATTATACAAAAATGGTGATATCATATAGTTTTGGAATCATAGATTTTTTGCATTTTGGTCATATCCGTTTATTTGAAGATGCCCGAAAATATAGCAATAAACATATTTTGGGATTAATATCGGATGCAGCTATTTATTCCTGGCATGGAACATTAGTCTCTTCATATGAAGAACGGCTAGCAGTATTGCAGGGAGTTAAATATATAGATGAGATACGCCTTCAAAATTCATTTGATCCGTTACCCAATTTACAATTGATCCATAAGGAATATCCTGATGCTAAAATAGTACTTTATATTGGTAATGATCGAAATTTTGTTCCTTGTGAGAATTATCTAAAAGAAATTGGAGGAGAAGTAAAAATCATTGATTATTATGAAAAATTGTCTCCTCAAAATATATTAGATTGTCTGACGACCAAAGCTTCAAGAGTAAAACAATATTCTTCAAATCTTATATCAACCAAGGCAAATACATTATTAGCATTGAAGCCAGTTCTCTTAAAAGGGAAAATAGAAGATATTTATGTACTTACCGTAAATGAGTACGTCAATGATTTCATAACTGTATTTCAAAATATAAAAGAGAAGTATCAGGGAGACTATATTGTAGTGAGAAGTTCTTCAGTCGCGGAAGATTGCTTTGAATCCTCTAATGCAGGACATTTTGAAAGTGTTTTAGGGGTAGACTCTTCTGATATGGTAGAAGTTAAAAAAGCGATAGGAGAGGTTGTTCAATCATATGATCAATCATCTGATTTTTATAAGGATGAACAAATACTTATTCAACGTCAAACAATGAATGCCGCTTGTTCAGGAGTCATATTTACCCGTGATGTGGATAGTAACCTTCCTTATTATTTAATCAATTATGATGATGGCGGTTCTACAGATTCAGTGACAAGTGGAAGTGGAGGAAATACAATCTGGATTTTGCGAAAGAAAGCCCAAACTGATCCTCCGTATAAATGGAAGAAGTTACTTTCTGTAGTGGCAGAGTTGGAGTCTTTGTTAAACAAGATGATACTTGATATCGAATTTGCTATTACATCCAAAGGTGAGATTGTTATTTTCCAGGTTCGTCCTTTAGCAGCCAATTATAAATTTCAAGTGAAACAAAATGATGAGCATTTTTATCGTAGCTATGAGAAAGAATTAATTGCTTATAACAACATAAAGAACTATCAAACATCTGTTCCGATGCTTCTTTCTGATATGGCTTTTTGGAATCCGTCTGAGATTATAGGAGTGAATCCTCATAATCTTGATTATTCCTTATATCGGGAAATTATAACCAAACATGCTTGGAATGAAGGATTATTGCCCTTAGGGTATAGAAGAGTACCGGATGATCTAATGTTTCGTGTTGGTAATAAGCCTTATATTTCTATCGACTATTCTTTTTTGTCTTTAACACCGGAGGCTCTGAAAGAAAATCTAAGGAATAAACTTTGCCATTATTATAGGAAGCAACTGCTGAAAGATACTACATCCCATGATAAAATCGAGTTTGAAATAGTTTTTAGTTGTTTGGACTTTTCAACAGACAGAAAACTGAAGCACTTATTACAAGAGGGATTTAGTACTGAAGAAGTAACTGTTTTGCGTGAAACTTTATATATCCAGACAAATGATATTTTGGGAAATTATACCAGAATATTATCATCAGATAAGAATGATTTGCAGGAATTGGAAAGTATTCGTCATGAAGTAGAGAGGAATATAGATTTGAGGTGCGATAATGTATTTGTAACGCTTCAGAATATATATCAGCTATTATCTTCATTGAAGAAATATGGAACTCCTCAGTTTTCCCGCCAGGCTCGTTGTGCATTTATATCGAGGTCATTGTGTAAATCAATGGTTGAAGAGAATCTGTTTTTAGATAAAGATATGGATTTATTTATGTCGTCTATCCATACTGTAGCTTCTCAGTTTGAGGTTGATTTTAAAGCCTTTTCTTCTGGAAGATTGTCTATAAGAGATTTTAATCATAAGTATGGGCATTTACGTTGTGGAACATACGATATACAATCTCCTCGATATGACCGGATTGATTTTTATCAGGATACTCGACTACAAAAAGCTCAACCTGTCAAACCCGTAGTGTGTGAATCTCTGTTAGAGATTGAATCCTCTTTGAAAGTACAGTTATGTAAGTTGCATTTTTCAACATCAACTGAAGATATATTATACTTTATAAAAGCGTCGTTGGAGGAAAGAGAATATTTCAAATTTGAATTTACCAAATCATTAAGCCTTGTTCTCGAATTGATTGAAGAAATTGGAGTTCGAATGGATTTCACGGTATCTGATTTATCTTATTTGGAGATTGCCGATATTTATGCCGCAGAGTATTATCCGTCCATACAGGAATTGAAAGAATTTTGGATGACTCTGATTTCCAAGCGAAAAGAGATTTACAGAGAAAAGTCAATGTTGATACTTCCGGAATTGATTGTTAGTGGTAAAGATTTGGAAGTAATAGAATTGAATGAAGCCCGTCCAAATTTTATTACGACTCAGAAAATGGAGGGAGAAACGATTAATTTAGATAACAACAATACCCAGGATATTCAAAATAAGATTGTGATTATATCTAAAGCAGATCCTGGTTATGATTGGATATTCACAAAGAAAATAGTCGGTTTAATAACTAAATATGGAGGGGCTGCTTCTCACATGGCTATACGATGTGCTGAATTTAGTTTGCCGGCAGCTATAGGTTGTGGCGAGAAGATATTTGATTATGTCTCTAAATCGGAAAAGATAGAACTTGATTGTGGAAATAACAAAATAACCCGAATATATTGATGAAAACACTAATATCCCAGCGGGAAGGTATAGATAAGTATGGAGTTCCAGTTGATTCTCTGGAAAGTAATTATATCCACTATTTCAGCAACTTAGGATGTGAGTTATATCCAGTCTCCAATTTTGTATCTCAAACAGACTATTTCTTTGATCAGGATATTGAATTACTGATTCTGACTGGAGGGGGATCTCTTAGTGGTGAATTTTATCGTCCGGTTAAACCTGGAACAGATTCTCCAGGTAGAGATTATGTAGAAAAAGCATTGTTTGAAGAAGCAATAAAAAGACGAATTCCGGTTTTAGCCATTTGTCGTGGTATGCAATATGTAAATGCATTGTTAGGAGGAGGTTTTTCCATCCTTTCTGATTTATCGGTATTGCGGCATGTAGGAGAAGATCATCCTGTTTCTTTTGGAGATGAAATAGTTTATGTAAACAATTATCATAATGATGGTATCTATCTAAATCAGTTAGCAGTAGGTCTGGTACCCATAGGTATAGATAAAGAGAATGGTGTTGTGGAAAGTTTTATATCTGAGCCGTATAGAATATTGGGAGTACAATTTCATCCGGAAAGGAGTTTTCAATATGATAAATCACGTGGCTTTATCGACCTGCTGATTGAAAATTTTATACATAACAAAACAAATAAATATTCAGGAAAATGAAAGCAATTATTTTAGCAGCCGGACAAGGTACTCGCTTAAAGAAATATACAGAGAACTTGCCTAAAGGAATGCTCGAGTTTCAGGGTAAGACAATCATAGAACGTCAGTTGGAAACTTATCGTTCAATGGGAATAGATGATATAATTGTCGTTCGTGGCTTTGCTGCCGATAAGATTAATTATCCGTGTGCGAAGTATTATGAAAATCCTAATTATGCGACCACCAATATGGTGGAGTCTTTATTGATGGCCCGGGGTGAGTTTGATGATGATATGATTATCAGTTATTCGGATATTTTATTTTCCCGTGAAATGCTACAGGGAATGATTCAAGCAAGCGGGGATTTTGTTGTGGCGGTAGACGATAACTGGAAAACGTATTGGAATGCTCGTTATGGAAAAGTTGACTTTGATACGGAAAGTCTGGAGATAGATATAAACGATAATATAGTATCGTTAGGCCTGGAGGCGCCCTGTATTGATGATATTGATGCTCGTTATATAGGTCTACTTAAGTTCTCCAAAGAAGGCTTGAATATTATAACAGATTTGTTAGATAGAGACTATCCTCATTATCTGGATAGACCTTGGATGTTATCCGGAAAGCATATTCGTCAAGCTTATATGACGGATTTGTTGATGGCATTGATAAAAGATAAATATCAAGTAAAAGCCAGTCATTATAAGAATGGTTGGATTGAGTTTGATACTAATGAGGATTATGAAAAAATGTGTGAACTGGCAGAGAACAGTGAGATCGATCGATTCATCACATTATAGATCAAAGAGCAATGAAATCAATGAGAATAATAGAATTGGAAGATCAAAAAATAATCCAATTGAAAATACTTCAGGAAGTAGCTTCTTTTTGTAATGATAACGGAATACGTTATTATCTAGCTTATGGTACTTTGCTGGGAGCCGTAAGACATAAAGGATATATCCCCTGGGATGATGATATAGATATCATGATGCCTCGACCTGATTATATAAAGTTTATAAAGACATTTAATGGTTACTCCATAAAAAGCAGAGTTGTTTCGCATCTTTTGGATTCGGCTTATCCATGGCCATTCGCTAAAGTTATAGATACGAATACTGTAATGGAAGAACATATCAAATATGCTTATAAAGAAATGGGAGTATATATTGATATTTTTCCTATTGACGGAGTTTCTGCTGACAAAGGGAAGTTGTCGCGGCAGTATCAATACATTAAATTATTGAAGTTGCTCCTATCCGTAAAAAGGGGAAAGAAGTTTCGTTCCAGAAAACCTTGGCAGAACTTTTTATTAAATTTTTCATCTCTGCTCTCTTTTATAAGTTATCCTAAGTTAATAAAAAGGTTTGATACAACTGTGTCAAAATATGGCTTTGATGAGTCAGTGAATACTGCAATTTTGGTTATGGCTGGTTATGGCAAAAATGAGATTATCCCCAAGAATTTTTATGATGAAATAGTGAATTTGAATTTTGAGGGTTTTTCATTTAATGCTCCAGGTGAATACAAGCAATGGTTGGAACATATTTATGGAGACTATATGACTCCTCCTCCTCCTGAAAAAAGAATAACTCATCATGCGTATATTGCTTATTATAGATAGACAAGAGGGTAATCGAAATCAACATATCTAATTCTAATTTAACATGAAAACAGCATTAGTTTGTGGCGCCAGTGGTTTCATCGGTAGTCATATGGTGAAGCGCCTCAAAAGTGAGGACTATTGGGTGAAAGGTGTCGACTTGAAATATTCGGAATAGAAGAATGTAAAATAACAAACAATATTATGATAAATCGAATTGTACAGGTAAATAAAAAATGGTCGGACCATTTCAGTACAAAAAACCCCTTTTTTTGTACTGAAATTGAATCTTATACTGATACTCTTAAAATACTTATCGAAAAAAAAATCAATTCTGTTAATTCTATTTTGGAAACAGGTGGTATTGATAGACCTTTATGGCATAAAAATAAAGATTTGATTTATGATGGTTTAGATATTGAGCACAAAGATAAATGTGAGGAAATATATGATCATTTTATTGTTCAGTCAATAGAAGAACCTGTTAATGGTAAGTACGATTTGATTATTTCCAGGACATTGTTGGAACATGTGCCTGATAATAAGAAGGCGTTTAATTCTATTTATCAGGCTTTATCCGAACACGGTGAAACAATTCATTACTTACCAAGTAAATATCATATATATTCTCTCATATTAAGATTAGTAGGGAATAAAGGACAACGTTTTCTTATTAAAAAACTTCGTCCCTGGGCAGCAGATGTTACTGGCTATCCTACTTTCTTTAATTATTGTTCTCCTCGGCAAATGAGAAAATTATTAGCCGAAACAGGATTCAAATCTATTAAGATAACATGTTTTTATCATGCCAACGATTATTTTTCATTTTGTTTTCCTTTGTTTTTACTGGTAACTTTATGGGAAAACTTATGTAAAAAATTAAATTTAGAAACCTTTTGTGCTGGGTTTGTAGTTGAAGCACATAAATAAACTTCTCCTCTTGTCTATCTGATTTATAAAATCAATATATTAAATTCTAATTTAAAATGAAAACAGCATTAGTCTGTGGCGCCGGTGGATTTATCGGTAGCCACATGGTGAAGCGCCTCAAAAAAGAGGGCTATTGGGTGAAAGGTGTCGACTTGAAATATCCGGAATTCGGAGAAACAGAAGCCGATGACTTTATGATTGGCGATCTGCGCGATATCGATGTATGCTATCGTGCGGTGGATCGCAAGTATGACGAGATCTATCAGTTTGCTGCCGATATGGGTGGGGCAGGTTTTGTTTTTACCGGCGAGAATGATGCCGATATCATGCACAACTCCGTGATGTGTAATATCAATATGATGGATGTCGCTTATAAACGGAATGCAGGACGCATCTTTTACTCTTCTTCTGCTTGTATTTACCCGGAACGTAACCAGATGGACGCTTTGCATCCGACTACATCGGAGGATTCCGCTTATCCTGCCGGACCGGACAGCGAGTACGGTTGGGAGAAACTCTTCAGCGAACGTATGTACATGGCTTACCATCGTAATAAAGGGCTGGATGTACGTATTGCCCGCTTCCATAACATCTTCGGTCCGGAAGGGACCTGGGAAGGCGGACGTGAGAAGTCTCCGGCTGCCTTCTGTCGTAAAGTGGCTGAAACACCGGATGGCGGAACGATCGAGATGTGGGGAGACGGTAATCAGACTCGTTCATTCCTTTATATCGATGAATGCCTGGAAGGTGTGCGCCGCCTGATGAGCCAGGATGAGTTCATGGGGCCGGTGAATATCGGTTCAGACGAGATGATCAGTATCAATGGCCTGGCTGAAATGGTAATGGGTATTGCCGGAAAGAAACTGAATATTGTACATATCCCTGGTCCGCTGGGTGTAATGGGACGCAATTCGGATAACCGCCTGATCAAAGAAAAACTGGGATGGGCACCAAGCTGGCCTCTGTCTAAAGGCATGGCTTTGACCTATCAGTGGATTAACGAACAGGTGCAGAAACGTAGTAAATGAAGATAATTTGTATCTCTCAGGTCTATTGGCCGGACACGGCATCTGTGGCACAACATCTGGTTGATCTGTTGCAGGCTTTGTCCGGTCAGGGGCATGAGATAACCATCATCACCAGCCGTCACAATTACGAACATCCGGAGATTATCTACCCGGCTCGTGAGTGCTGTGAGCGGGTTCATATTCACCGTCTGCCGAACACTGGATTCGGCAAGCAAACGAAACTTGGGCGGCTGGTTGATTTTCTTAGTTTCAATTTTCTGATTGCCTGGAAATTACTTTTCATTGGCCGCAAATCGTGCGATGTGATGATTGGTCTGACCAGTCCGCCTTTGCTTTCGTATATCGGGATCAAGATTGCGCGGATGAAAAAGATGCGTTTTGTCTATTGGACGATGGATCTGCAACCGGAACTCTCTGTAGTGGCCGGATATATGAAAGAGGGTTCTTCGATGGCACAGACGATTCAGAAGCGGGGAGATTATATTTTTCGACATGCGGACAGGATAATCGTGTTGGATAAGTATATGAAGGAGCATATTTGCCGTCGTCTTCATTCGGACAGGAAAGGGATCGATGTGATTCCGGTCTGGCCGGTGATGGAGTCGGTGTATGAAGGGAAGCGGGAGGATAACCCGTTCCGCCGGGAGAATGGTTTCGGTGACCGGATTGTGATCATGTATTCCGGTAACCATTCGGTGATGCATCCGTTGACGACGCTGTTGGAGACTGCTGTCCGGCTGAGTGATGACAAGCGTTTCCTGTTTGTTCATATCGGTGGCGGAGTACGTTTGCAGGAAGTCAGCGAATATAAGGAAGAGTATGGATTGGATAATGTCATGATCCTTCCTTACCAGCCGCGTGAACGGATTCATTTGTCGTTGGGTTCGGCCGATATCCAGGTTGTTTCGTTGGGAGAGGGTTGTGTGGGCTATACGCATCCGAATAAGGTATATGGGGCGATGTTTATCGGCAAACCGATTCTCTATATCGGTCCGGAGAAGTCGCATATCAGTGATATCCTGAATGTCTGTAAAGGAAATATGGTTGTCTGTCATGGAGAATCGGAACTGTTGGCGGAAAGACTTTTAGCTTTTGCAGAACTTTCAGAAAGTCAGAAGAACGCAATCGGATTATGTAACAAAACTTTTGCTGAACAGCATTTTCATCCAGATGTATTATTAGATCAGATGATACGGTCGGTAGAGTCGGTAGAGGATTTATGATATCTTGATTTTTTTCTTCTCTTTCTTTTTTGATATTCAATTATTTCTTTGTTCCTTTGCAGTAATCAAAACAAATAAGAATATGAATAATCCATTCGAAAAATTAATTAAGATGTCTCCGGAGGAACTGCTGAGTGCAACAAAAAAGATGTTGGAGGATAAGGAAGCATGGAAAGAATGCGTCCAAAAGAAAGAATCTTTTTCAACTCTGGAGAATAGAGGTATGAAATTGATGAAAGTTAAATAAGCTGTTAAAAATCAAACCATAAACCTTAATTATAATGTATCCTATAATTAATCTTGATGACATTAATTTGTCCGCACCTTATTTTGTATGTGCTTCATCTGATAATAAAAGTATAAAATTCACAACGGATAATACGTTGCATTATACTGTATCGTTTATTGAAGATTACAATTTTCCTGGTGCATATCAGTTTTTCTTATATGAAGATGATAAAAGAAAATCCTCATATGATGAAAAAATCAGTTTAACGATATTATCTATTCTAAGATCTTTTTTTACAGATAAGAATAATGTGTTGCTTTTTATTTGTGATGCACAAGATGACCGGCAGTGTGGAAGGAATCTGTTGTTTTCTAAATGGTATCATATATATGGGAGTAAAGCATATCATAAAGAAGATTTAGTAATAAATGTAGGTGGAACTTGTTCCTATTATGCATCATTTATTTGTAGGAAAGATCATCCTTCGTTAAAAATCATGCAAGAAACATTTATCGATTTTCAGAAAAAAAATTCAAAATAAAAACGTTTTGCTTCAGATTAACTAATACACAAAAAGTCTGTTACCCCTCCATATCAGAGAAGATAACAGACTTTAAACGATCAAACATCCGTCTCTTCATCTTTCCATTCCTCTTCCGGATAATACTGGTCGATGATAACGAAAAACAGATGATATTTACATAAGATATGACGTATCCAGCGTTCGCTCACCAATAGCATCTCACTGATCCGGGAGATATCCCGGTCGGTAATGCCGGAGACATCCATGCTTTCGGCATGTTTTCGGTAAGCCTTCAACAGACAGTCATAGATAGCATATCCGGTCGCTTTGTTGCGGTGGATCATGCGTTGGTAATTTTCTCTGTAACTCATGCGGTAAATAATTTGTACAGACCGCCGATCAGTCCCGCAGCCATCAGGCTGTAACCGGCAATATCTATGGGTTCGACACGTTGTTTGGTTCCCCAGTCGCCCTGGTGGAGAGCGAGAGTATCGCTCCGATCGCTGTCAGCGTCACTTCCGTCTGCTCCATCAGGAGAGCTAACAGGGTGACCGCCATCA
>OGXT01000918.1_pt1 | contig 32488 bp, 25 predicted proteins | sample 1576361 | NCBI WGS metagenome assembly OGXT01 (sample SAMEA3541514, study PRJEB24748) | human gut metagenome | biome: human gut; feature: human-associated habitat; material: faeces | place: China | collected 2012 | reverse complement strand
CAGTTTCTTTTCTATACGGTCACGGCCGGAGCGGCCAGGGCGGGCTGCGCATCAGCCGCCGGTGCGGGCACGGAGCCCTCCTGGGCGGAAACGCCCCACGTCATCAGGGCCAGAGCCCCGAATATGGTTGCTAGTGTTCTCATAATCAGTATGGATTAAGCTTGGTACAGGACACGGGCGCCTTCTCCGGCACAGGTCACAAGGTAAGTGGTTTCAATGCCCGTTTCCTGGCAGTAGCCGTCCAGAAGCTCGCGGGCCACCTTGTCCACGTCTTCCGTCTTCACCAGGGCCACGATGCACCCGCCGAAGCCGCCGCCCGTCATGCGCGCGCCGTAAATGGAGGATGCGGAAGGAATGCGGTCGCAGAGGGAAACCAGGGTATCCACTTCCGCGCAGGAAACTTCATAATCGTCACGCAGGGAGGCGTGGCTGCCGCGCATGGCTACGCCGGCTTCATCCCAGTCGCCGCGGGCAAGGGCGTTCGCAAAGGCGTTTACGCGGGCGTTTTCACCAATGACGTGGCGGGCGCGGCGGTAGCGCACGTCGCCAAGCTGTTCCTTGAAGGATTCCAGCAGCTCCAGCGTGGCTTCCCGCAGGGAGGGCACGCCCATGATGGCGGAGGCTTCCTCGCACTGCTTGCGGCGCTGGCCGTAGGCTCCGTCCGCCAGGGAGTGCTTCACGGCGCTGTCCAGCACCAGCACGGAGACGGACTCGTTGTTCATCGGCACCAGTTCATATTCCAGCGTGGCGCAGTCCAGCTTGAGGGCCATGCCCTTCTTTCCGTTGGCGGAAATAAACTGGTCCATGATGCCGCAGGGAACGTTCACGAATTCATGTTCCACGGCCTGGCCGATCAAGGCCACTTCCTTGGGATCAATTTCAACCCCGGCGAAGGCGGCAAGCGCCGTGCAGACGGAAACTTCAAGAGCGGCGCTGGAGGAAAGGCCGCCGCCGCGGGGCACGTTGCTGTCAATCAGCATGTCCACCGGCCCGATTTCTATGCCGCGCCTGTGCAGGTTGGCCAGGACGCCGCGGACGTAGTTGGACCAGAACGGATCGCCGGGAACCAGGGCGTCCTCCACCGCAATTTCATGGATCTGGTCGCCCAGGGAGCCGCAGAAGCGGTGCTTGCCCACGGGGGAGGGAGCCACAGCCACAACACAGTGGTTATCAAGCGCCATGGGCATCACAAAGCCATTATTATAATCCGTGTGCTCACCGATGAGGTTCACACGCCCCGGCGCCGCAGCCACGTGAGTCGGCTCCTGACCGAAATACTCGATGAAATACGGAGTCACCGTTTCTTTAGAGATTTCTCGCTGAACTAAATCCATAGTGGGCTGATTCTGCCCCATCCCTTTCCGCACCTCAAGGTTAAAGTCTCCGCCCCGCAACAATTTTCTTCATTTTCAACCAAATATTCCAAGCACCCGTTGCCAGCCGCCCGCATTCCTTTCAAAAACGGGCCTGCACCGGCCGGCCACGAGGCGCCAGCCCCCTCCAAATCCCGTTGCAAACGACGGCCTCCGGCCTGCATTTCAGGGATGCGGGGAAAGGCGGAGCGTCACTTTGCCCCGCGGGCGAACAGCACCGCCGGGACAGTTTTCAGGAGCAGTTTGACATCCAGCCACAGGGACCAGTTGTCAATGTACTCCATGTCCAGCTCCACCAGTTTTTCAAATTCCCGGATGTTGCTGCGCCCGGCTATCTGCCAGTACCCCGTCACCCCGGGCAAAACGCTCAGCCTGCGGCGGTGGGCGTCACTGGTAAAGGCCTCCGTCTCATAAACGGGGAGCGGCCGCGGCCCCACCAGGCTCATTTCCCCTTTCAGCACGTTGATGAGCTGGGGAAGTTCGTCTATGCTGAATTTGCGCAGGAAGCGGCCGAAGGGGAAGATGCGAGGGTCATGCTCCAGCTTGAAGATGGGGCCGTTCATGTCGTTGCCGTAACTGGCCTTCACTTCATCCAGCCTCTTGTCCGCATCCCGGTACATGGTGCGGAATTTCCACATGCCGAATTCCCGGCCATACAGGCCGGAACGCTTCTGGCGGTAGAAGACGGGACCGCGGTCAGACAGCTTGATGCCTACGGCCGCCAGCACCCACAGGGGGAACGTGCCCACCAGAAGCAGGAGCGCGCCCACCCAGTCCAGTATCTTTTTCAACTGCCAGGAGGTGGTGTAGGGAATGGGGGTGGACTTGTACACCAGCATTCTGGTTCCTCCCAGCACGCCAAAATAGGTTTTATGCACGTCGGGCATGCTCACTACCATGCTCGCGTAAAAATCCACTCCCATCTTGCCGCACAGCTCCACCAGGCACCGCGCCACGGCGGAGTCCACCTCCTCCGGAAGAAACACCACCTTGCTGATGCAGCCCTTGATCAGCAAATTCCTGACTTCCGCACGGTCCACCTCTTCCGGAGCCATCACCAGCAGTTCATCCTTGAAGTCCACATGGTCGCTTTCCAGCATCTTGCGGAACTCCTTCACATGGTCCGGAATGCCCACCACCAGCGTGGGGGCCTCCTCCACCAGCCTCTTTTCCGCCCGGAACCGGCTGATGCGCAGCCAGAGGGCGCCCAGGAACGTGAGCAGATAGGCCAGGGTCTGGACAATAATGTTCGCGGAAAAGGGAACAAAGTACTTCCACGTCACTACGCTCAACACCACAAAACAGGCGTACGCCATGACAAACCGCCGGATGCTTCCGCCCAGCGTCATGCACCGGTAGTAAACGCCCAGCTGGTCACAGCAGACATACAGCAGCAGGGACATCGTCAGCGGCGTCAGCACCAGCGTGCGCAGCCGCCACGGTTCCGGAGCCACCCCCATCCATTGCCACGAAACGAACCCGACAACGAAGAAGATGACGAATGCGAGGATGGAAACGACAATTTTATTGATCCCGTAGGTAGTACGGTCTGCATTTTGAATCAGCATCGAGAGAGAGTGTAAGTTAGTCGGCACTTAAAGTGCGCTGTCCCGGTCTTTTTGTCAAGTTGCATGCTCACCCTGCCGCTTTCCGCCCGGAATAATGCGCCCTTCCGGACGGTCTTCCTGTCTCCGGACGGGCGGAAAGCCCAAAATGACGGTATACCGGCTTGCAAGAATCCGGCTCCCTGTGCATTGGTATACGCGTCAATCGACCGGACTGGTACCGCACCTAGCCTGATCGCCCCCCTATCAGACCACGCATGGACCGTTGATCGGGGCACGGGGCATCCTTACTCCTGGCTTTTCTCATGGTAGCGGAACGTCCCGGCGATTTTCCGGATGGAACTTACTGCGTACAGCGATAAATCCGGCATGACACCAACATAATCATCAACTTAGAATATAAGTATGTCACAGCACAACACACAGGGAAGACAGGGCCAGGGAGCCCGTCGCCGCTATAACAAGGGCGGACGCTCCTATGGCAATGACCGCCGGGATTCCAGCGGCTACCGTCCCAAGTATAAAAAAGAAGCACCTGCCAAACTCTCCTTGTGGCAGCGTTTCCTGGGCCTCTTCGGCATCCGCCCGGCCAAGAACAACAAACCCGCCGCCAGGGATAAAGCCGCCGCCAAAACCAATACCCGCGTGGCCCGCAACAGGCAGGAGCGCGTTTCCGCTCCCAAGCAGCCCGTCTCCAACCGCAGGCTTTACGTGGGCAACCTTTCCTATGAAGCGACGGAAAGCGACCTTGAAGACGTATTCAAGGGCATCGGGGAAGTCAGCTCCGTGGAAATCATTTACAACCCCCGCACCCACAAGTCCAAGGGCTATGCCTTTGTGGAAATGAAGAAGATGGAAGATGCCGTCCGTTCCGTGGACATCCTCCACAACCAGCCCTTCATGGGCAGGAACCTGCTGGTCAGCGGCGCCAATGAACGCCAGGAACAGTCCCGGCAGCCCCGCGAAACCCGCGAGCCCCAGGAAGAACAGGTTTCCATGGAGGAAGTGAAGGAAACCTCCACTCCCCTGCTCCAGCCGGAAGCTTCCGCTCCCCAGGCCCAGGAACAATAACCGTTTTATCATGCAGAAGCCGGCCTTTGGAAAAAGGCCGGCTTCTTGCGTTTACAGGACGACGCGTTTTATCCCTCTTTCACAAAATCCTCTTTCGCCCTCCGCCTTCTCTTTCCGGAAAACCTTCGGCCTCGCCCCGGTCAAAAACGTGCAAAACCATGCAGCCCATACGCTTGCGCCTATGCCGCCACGGACTGGAAAAACTTGAAGCCCCGTGTCCCCCCCTTCCCGGCGACGGAATGAGAAGAGGACCATGACCGTCACGGCAATCCCCAGGCTCCGCGCAGGCGCAGGTATTCCTTGGCGGGCAACAGGATGTAAAGGGGATGCCGGGAGGGGTCCAGCCATGCGATCATGGCTCTCAAATTTTCCTCGCTCATGGCGGTGCACCCCGCCGTGGGAGCTCCCCCATCCCTGCGCCAGATATGGAAAAAGATGGAGGAACCGGCTCCCGGCACGGGTTTTTCCCGTCCGGATGCGGCATTATGCCGGATGAACAGTTTCAGGCTGTGGGCGTAATCGTTCAGCTTCATCTGCTGCTTGAACTCCCACGGCGTGACGGGGTCATGCTTCAGCACGAAGTGCTGGTTGTACAGCGGAGAAGCGGGATCATCCACCCACATGTCCCGCGGCGTGATGCGGCGGTACGGCATGGAACGCTTCTTCTGCGGAACGGGAACGGTGCCATACACGCCCCCCAGCTCAAAGATGCCGGCGGGAGAGCGCAAGTCCCCCTCCTTCTTCACCGGACCGCCGGAGGGAGGCATGCTGACGCCCCTGCCCCACACCAGACCGGACTTTCCCAGACGCGCCGGAAACGGACCTTTCACCATCACCCAGCCGCGCGGCCCCTTCTCCAGAAGGCTCAATTGCACATGGGAGCTGTTCCAGCCGTCCGCGGAACCCACAATCACCTGGCTGCAATCCGCGGGAAGAGCCGCGGCCGAAAAACAGAACGCCGCCAGCATGCACAAACACAGGTATACTGCCTTCATGGTCCGTAGCATAACGGCGCCGCTCCGGAAAAAAAGCAAATACTCCGTCTCCGCAGCCGCACCGCTGAACGGAAAACTTCCCTAGTTCAGCGGAAGAACCTCGTTCAACAGGGATTCGATGCCTTCCTTGGCAAAGCGGGAATACAGGTACAGCTTTTTGGCCTCCATGTACTTGCCCAGGGCGGAACCCACTTCTCCCGCGTTCCTGCACTTTTCCGCATCATTCAGCAGGTTCACCAGGGTACTCGCCTTCGTCGTCAGGTCCAGATACTGGGCGTTCAATTCCTGGTCATTGATGAACAGCTCCTGGTCCTTGGAACGGAGCTGCTGGAGTTCCTCCCAGGCGCCGTACACGTCCTGCATGGCTTCGCGCTGGCGCGCCGCGCCCAGAGCCCGTTCAATAACGGCCATCTTGCCAAGGTCCTCCACAAACTGCTTCTGGAGTTCCGGATCATCCTTCACCAGAACGGCGAATTCATGCTGGTTGTCAAAGATGCGGCGGTAATTCTTATTCTTGTGAAAGCGCTTGAAGTCCTCCAGCGCGTGGGACTGCTGACCGGCGGCCATCATGGCGTTCCGCAGCGGAAGAAGGCGGGGGTTCTTGGGCCAGATTTCAATGGCGCTCTTCAGGCATTCCTCCAGCTTGGCCCGGTCACCTCTGGCGAGGGCTTCCTGGCCCTGGGCAATATAGGCGTCACTGGCGAACACGGCGGCGCTGATGGCGGATTCCGCACGGCCCGTGCTGAAATCCCGGGAGGTCTTCTTGAGGTTTTCCACCAGGGTGAGGGCTTCCTCGTAATCCTTGCCGTTCATCAGCTCAAACAGCTTTTCCACGTCCCGCTTGAAGGCGTACAGCTTCTGCTTCTTTTCATACGGGAACGTGTTCACGGCGGGCATGAACTCCCCGATCAGCAGCGCCTCATTCAACCGTTCCAGGGCATCCACGTAATGATGGGAATCAACCAGGTTGTTCACGGCCTTCATGTGGCGGTCGGAATCACGGGCCAGCTCCCGGGAAAGGTTGTCCAGAATGGCGACGGTGGGCGGGGTGCCGAGCGTGCCGCTGAACATCTTGGCGGCGTCCGAATTCTTGTCCAGCCGCAGCTTGGTATCCCCGTCATTGAACAGGCGGCTGTAAATGCCGCAGCCTATGGAAACATGGTCAAAGCGCCGCTGAGCGAATAACTGAACCAGCGTGGACTGGAAAACGATCTTCGCTTCCGTCACCGTCAGCACCTGTTCACTCTCCAGCTTCAGCTTGCGGGCCTCCATTTCCACCATGCGCTTTTCCAGGTACTTGTAGCGTGGGTTGTTCTTGGCCGGATTATTGGCAGAAGTGCCCTTTTTCCCGCCCTTCTGGTTGGAGGGAGAGCCGGAGCTGGTGGTCACGCCGCTCTCCATGAGGCTCATTTTCTGGGCATTGCTGCGTATTTCCCTCTCCATCGCTTCAAGCATCTTCCCTTTGTTCTTTCCATTGCTCTTGGCCTGCCATGCGGTGTAGATAGCCTGGCAGAGGGCATCGGAAACGCCACCGTCCAGCGGATTGCTGGAGGCGGCGGTCAGCAGATCCACCACCTGCCGCACCACGTTGTCCGCCATCAGCTTTTCCTTGCGCATGGAAAGCGTCTCATGAAGCTTTTCAAAAATCTTCTGGTATTCCTTCGCATCCTCCGTGCTTTCCTCCGGCTGGCTCAGGTACTTATTGAAGCGCGCCTCAATTTCCCGGAAACTGCCCATGTTCAGCGTTGTTCCGTTGATGGTCACGGTGCCGTCCTGGGGATTCAGGAAAGGAATTTCATTGCCGTACAGGGACTTGGCATCTCCCTGCCGGGAAGGCTGGTAGGCATTCGGCTGCGCGGCAGGCGGGGAGGAAGGGGGCGCGGCAGGCGCACCGCCGCCGGAAGCGGGGGGATTGTACATCATCTGCCCCAATGCGGGAACCGCGCAGGCCAGGGTCAGGAGAAAGCAGCTTTTCATGGGGCGGGGAAGGTTGTTCATTTAGGCTGAATGGATGTGGCTACGCATACGCCGCGCACCTTCGGATTGACGTCTTCCACCCGGAACTCTATTCTGTATTGTTGGTCCCGGTTGATGTTCAGTCCGTTCCTGGCTTCCGCAGAAACACAGACGGGAATAATGTACTCACGACCGGAAGCGTCCCTGTACAAAAAGGAAATCAGCTCGGACTCGCCGCGCGGAAAACGGTCGATCACCGTTCCGTCCAGCGCATAGTTGTTATTGGAAAGCTGGGAGGCGTTCGCCGCCAGGATATCCAGCGGAATATCCGACCCCGCCTGCGGCTTCTCCCTGGCACGGAACACGACAAACCCCACGATGACGGCCAGCACAAGAACAGCCGCGCCGGCCATCAGCATCGGCGTGGATGATGAGGAACTCTTCTTTTTTGCTGCACGTCGTCTCGCCATAACTTTTGATGGAAAAAGTATATAACGAACTCCGTGCAAGTGCACGCATTAAATTACAGCTCCCAGCGCGAGCGGCGGATTCCCGCGTAGGAAGCCGCAATGCCGCATGCAACATGCACGCCCAGAACAATGTAACAGGTCAGCGCGGGCGTCAGGTCCGTATCCAGCACATTCTTGACGGCGTTGTACACGTCAGATTTCAGGGCGGAGATGCTGCCGGACCACGCCCAGTATGCGGAAATGAAGGGCCGTATGAAGCCCTCCACCTGTTCCGGAAGGGCCAGCACCGCTCCGGAAAGGGGAAGCTGGAAGCCCACCAGGTAAATGCTCAGGAGGGAGGCCTGGTCCGCACTCCGGGCCAGGGAGGAAATGCCCAGGCATACAAAGGTCATGGCGGCATCCGCCAGAATCAGGAACAGCAGGTGCGTCAGGCCCCCGCCGCGGTCCCAGAAGAAGTCCACAAAGGCGAACATCCAGACGGACTGCACCAGCACCAGAACGCTCAAGTAGGCCAGCTTGCTCCCCAGGTACGCGGAGGGCCTCATTCCCGCGTATTTCTCCTTTTCCATGATGGCCCGTTCTCCGGCCACCTCCCGGGCGGCGTTGTTGGAACCCATCAGGCCCAGCAGAATCACCTCGAACATGATGATGCCGGAGACGGCGGAACCCGTCTTCATGTTCAACTGCTGGGCTTCCATGTCCTTCTGGATGGTCTGGACGTCCTGCGTGGCGGAAAGGCCCACGATCTGCCCGGTCCCCTTGTCCGTGAACATGGCTACCAGCACCGGGAACAGCAGCACCATCACCAGTTGAAGAACCAACTGGGAACGGTCGCGGAAAAAGATGCGCCAGCGCCGACCCAGCAGGCAGAAGAACTGCGTGAAGAATCCCGGAACCTCCGGAATGGCTTCCGCCGCGGCCTCCGGGGAATTCCCGTTCCCTTCCGCAGGCGCAGTTTCCCCGGAATCGCTCCGCACGGCGTCCCCCTTTTCCGTTCCGGGTTCCTCGGGAGCCTTCTCCGCCTCCACGTTGCTGCGGACGGCATCAGGGTCCGGCAATTCTCCGGAAAGAATCTTCTTCTCCCTTTCCTGTTCCAGGCGGGAATAATAGGAATCCCGGTGCTTGCCCCACGAACGGCACCAGGAGGGGCCTTCACGGTCCTGAAGCTTCGGATAAATCTCTTCCAGCGAGGAAACGCCGAAGTAATGCAGCATCGTCTTCGGAGAACCGTGATAGGCCACGCAGCCCTGGTGCATGACCAGGATGGAATCATACATGTCCAGGTGGGAAAGGCTGTGCGTGACGGAAATGACGATGCGGCCTTCCGAACGGGAGATTTCATGCAGGAGGTCCACAATATCGTGCTCGGACCGCGGGTCCAGGCCGGACGTTACCTCATCGCAAATCAGCAGGCGCGGATTGGACACCAGCTCCATGGCCAGCGCCAGGCGGCGCTTCTGGCCGCCGGAAAGAATCTTCACATCCCGGTCCGCAATCCCCTCCATCCCCGTTACCTCCAGGGCATTGTCAATGCTGTCGTCCAAATCGTCCACGGAATCGAACCGGCAGCGGAGCCTGGCGGCGCTCTCCACGTTCTCATCCACGCTCAACTGGTCATAGGCAATGCTGAACTGGGGAACGAACCCGATTTCCGACGGCTCGAAGTCCTCTTCCGCCAAATCATGGCCGTTCCAGAAAAAACGTCCGTCCGTTTCCGCAATCATGCCCGCAATCGCCTTTAACAAGGTGGTCTTTCCACAACCGGAAGGGCCAACAACAGCCATAAAATGCCCGCGAGGCACATTAAAACTAACATTGTCCAATAATTTCAAAGGACCATCCGGTGTTTCTATTTCATATGTAATGCCGTCCGCCTGCAACATGGTTCTTTTACTCTAGCGTATCAACTTCCGCATCATCAAGGAAAATCGGGCATCAGTGTTTTATCTTGCCGTAAACGAAGAATATGTTATTCAAAAACTTTCCCTTTAAGGCATTTCCCCAATTAAAATCAAATGGTTTTCCCCCGCATTCTTGCTTTAGCCGCCTTGCTGGCCCCCCTGGCGGCCGCCGCCCGGCCTCCATCCGCGGACCAACCCCGTTTTACCGCCGTCCTGGATGATTGGCGCATTTCCTATATGGACGAACCCGGCCATGTCCATCTCGGAATCTCCATCATGCTGCAAGGCAAAGGAACCTTCGTCATTCCTTCTTCCGGGGAAGGGCAGCTCACGCGCCTGGTCATGCAGGATTCCACCGGAAAAGAAATACCCTGCAATCCCTATCAGCCATGGGGAACGCCCGGCAAGCTCAATCCTTCCCATGTCACCGGGTCCAACTCATCATCCTCTCCCGGTTCACCCTACAAAACCCTGCAATTCTCCTGCGGATTCAGGGAGCTTCCGGCCCCTCAATCGGAATGGCTGCGCATCCGCGGGACCTGGACCGTCCAGTTCTGCCCGGAACCGCAGCGGCTGATGCTGAAGCAAACGGTCAAACCGGCGGAAGAACCCCAGACTTTTTATCTGGACCTTCCGGAACCGGACGTCCGGGAGGACAGCGACATCGCCCGGGCCAATTCCGCCAGCAACACTGCTTCCATTCAGCTGAAAACCAACGAAGAGCGGACCGCCCTCTCCTGCGAGGCGGAATTCCCCTCTTCCGCTTCCATTCAAGGCTTTGCCATTCTGGATTCCTCCGGACTCCCCATACCGGGCCTGCGGCGCGCCCATACGCCGGAAATCACAGAACATAAAGATGGTAAAACCAGCATTTCCTGCCTGCATGAAATGGAAGAAGGAGCGGGAAAACCATCCCCTTCCCTTCCCCGTGAATTGAATCTCGGCGTCGTTTACCTTCCCCGCAAACATTCACTGGATGTTCCCATTGACCTGGCCGTGAACCCTTCCCTCTCTCCGCCTTCCACTCCCCGGGAAGCGGTGAACAACCATGAATCCGGCCTCTCCGCACAACCGTCACCGGCTCTTCAGGTAAAATTATACAATTGGGTTTTCCATAAAGAAGGCCATGAACCCGTCTTCCTCGGCATTTACATTCATACGGATAAAAACCACGCCCTGCTTAATGATATGGAACAGCAGGGCGCCAGTTACATCAACCTTTCCACCCCCGGCGGAAAAACAGCCGTTCACTGCCGGGTTCATCCCCCCACATGGGGCACTTCCACCTACAATATGCTCTTTTTCCCTCTTCCCCGTTCACTGCCTCCCGGCGACAAGGGATGGCTGCTGACCGGGGAGCTCCGCGTGCCGGCCGGAGAGGTCCGGACAACTCCGGCCCGGACGATTCCCGCAGAACCGGGCAAACAATGGGCGATCGACGTTCCGGGGGCATCCGGAGACTATCCTCCCTTCCAGGTTCAGGCCACCCTCCTCAGCATCAAGCCCTCAGCAAAGGAATTCCGGGCCACCTTCAAGTTGAAGGGTCATCATGGAAATCCGCATTTCAGCGGCTTCCATGTGGAAGGGGGCATGCAGATCATGTCCAACAAGGACCCGGAGGATGAAACCGCGCAGCTCATCACCTATTCCTTTCCGCACTCTCCCGCTACTTTAAGCTGCTGTGTAAAATACATCGGCCGCCCAACCGTCATACGCCACCCCCTGAACATGCGCATCGGGCTGGGAGGCATCGTCCCGGACCCTCCGGAAAAATGACATTCCGCTTTTTTTCATGGCTTCCGTCCTGCTACGGAACCATGATGGAGGCATGATCCGGCAAGCGTCCCGGGAAGATTTTCCGGCAATCCTGAAGCTTCAATTACTCGCCTTCGGAGAAGTGGCGGAGCGGCTTGGACTCGCCAGCATCCCGCCTCTGGAACAAACCCTGGAACATTTGCGGGAAGAGGCGCGGAACAGCGTCTTCTTCAAGTATACGGAAAACAGCCGCATCGTCGGCTCCGTCAGGGGCTGTCTGGACGGCAAAAACGTGTGCCATGTCGGCAAGCTGGTTGTGGATCCGGCCCGCCGGAACAGGGGAATCGGCCAGCAACTCATGCTTGCCCTGGAAGAACACTTCCGCGGACAGGCCGCCGCCTACCTTCTGTTCACTTCGGCAGATACTCCTGAAACCCTGTATCTGTACCTCAAACTGGGCTACACGGAACTGTACCGGAAAGAGGCCGGAGGGATGACCACGGTGTTTCTGGAAAAGAAGGCGTGAGGCCGCCGGAAGCCCTCATTCCATTAGCTTCCACACCGCCAGCCGGGTGATGGAGCCTATCAGCAGAAGAGCCGCCGCAATCAGGAAGGGAGACCATCCCAGCACCCCCGCAGCCAGCAGAAACGCCACGGCGCACACCAATAGAAAAGCATTGATGAACCGCATCAGGCTCCATTCCTCCGGATAGAGGGGCGATAGGCTGAAGGCATCCGCCACCCTGTCCATCACGAATTCAAGAATTTCACTTTCCATCCATTCCCACATAGACTTAACTTTTTTACCGCAATTTGACCATCAATGATTTACCTGCACATGCAAGTAAAAGAATGGTCGGAGTTTTTCATGATGAAAGGGTTTTTCAAGGGCCCGGAGGCCCTTGTTCCCGGCGGCGCGAGCATCAGGCAACACAGGGGAATGGGGGCGCCCATGGCGTAAAACAGGCATCCGGCCTTCACGGACCCTATTCAGAACGGGAAGTCCGCATCGCCCACCGGGTCCACGGCCTTTTCCTCAAACTTCTTCACGGCTTTCTGCTGGGGATTCACGGCGCGGACGACGAGCGCGCGGGGCGGCATTTCCCGGCGCTTTTTGAACTCGCACTTTTCCTCGCACAGGTTGCAGGTATTCAGGCGCGCGCGTTCCTCAGGCCGTTCCGTGGTGACGGGGCAGGCATGTTCGCACGCGCCGCAGCCGATGCACAGAGAGGGGTCCAGCCTGGGCAGGCGGTGTTCCTGGCCATCCCGCCCGATGTAGGGCACCGTATAAAGGGCCTTGGTGGGGCAATGCTCCGTACAGGCGCCGCAGTCCATGTCCTCCCGGGCAACCAGGCAGCGGCAGACGTAAAACCGGGCTACGGCGATGCGCGTGGTATCCTTCGTAATTTCCGCGGTATCCCTCTCCGCAGTAATGGGCAGCCTGCGAATGGCTCCTGTGGGGCAGACTTCCGCGCAGCGGTGGCAGTCGTACAGACAATACTTGGTGGAAAAATCCATCCGGGGCTTCATGAACCCTTTCAGCCCAAGCTGCAAATAGGCGGGCTGGAGCACATGGGTAGGGCAGTTGGCAATGCACATCTGGCAGCCGATGCAAACATCCAGAAAACGTTCCAGGGAACCGGCTCCGGGAGGAAGAACGCACTGGGTGGGGTCCAGCCTCTGGGCGGCGTCGCCCCGGCATCCGGAAAGAGCCGCCGTAGCCAGGCCGGCCGCCGTAGCCCCCAGGAACTGGCGGCGGGAGCTCCCGGCAATGAAGGGAACCGCGGCAGAAGAAGCGGGAGCGGGCGCCGGAGCGGTTTTTTTCTTCCTGGCGGGAATCAGGCGGCGGGTTTTGGCAAACCAGCGGTAGCGTATCCCCCCCTCGCTGCACGAACGCACGCAGTCATAGCATGCTACGCAGCGGGAGGAGTCTATTTTGTATTCCTTGAGGTTCAGGCACTGGGCCTTGCATGATTTGACGCATTTGCCGCATTTCTTGCAGGAGGCGGGATCAAAGCCCAGCCGGAAGAGGGAAACGCGGGAAAGCAGCCCCAGCAGAGTACCGACGGGGCATACCGTATTGCAGTACAACCGCCCTTTCCAGGCGCTCATGGCGACCACCAGGCCGAGCATGCCGGCAGAAGCCAGCAGAGCCGGGAGAGCCACGGGAAAATAATTCATCCGGACCAGGTCCGCGGAAGAACTGTCAGCCGCCAGCAGGTTATTGCTCCAGATGGCGGCAGGCCACGCCAGCACATACATGATGCGCCCGAAAATGCTGTACGGGTCCAGCCAGTTCAGGGAGAGTCCGGCCAGTCCCGTCACGCAGCAGGCGGCCAGCAAAACCAGAACCACATACCGCACCCACAGCACGGGGCGCGCAAACTTCAAGAAGCGCTTCGGCGCAATCCAGCGGCGGATTCTGAAAACGATGTCCTGGAGAATCCCCAGCGGACAGAGGAAGGAGCAGTACACCCTCCCGAACAGCAGCGTAAGCAGCAGCAGAACCGCCAGAATCACGGCGGAAACGGCCACCCCGTCCAGAGCCCCGAGCACGGATGGAATGAATTGCCACTGCGCCAGGGAAAAGGAGTCTTCCATGCCCTCTCCGCCGCCCGTCATGTTCGGTACGTTCCACGCGGGGATATGGTGCAGGAAAGCGTACGCAATCCCGAGGAAGAAGATGACGGCCACCGTCACGCGGAGCCACTTCAGCGGACTGACGAAAAAGGCTTTGATGACTGACATATTTATTTTAAACCCGCCGGAGGCGGAAAGTTGGCCCCCTTCGCGTCATCCGCAGGAGGGGGCGCCGCGTCAGGCCATGCTGATGCGGCGGATATTGAGCTTGGAAAGGTCGGCGGTGCCCAGCCCCATTTCTTCCCCAAGCTGCACGTGGCGGATCTTTCCGGCCTTGTTCAGCAGGGCCGCGCCTGCGGCGTCAATGGCTACGATGTCACGGGAAGCCAGAAGGGTTTTGCGCTCCACCAGGTCATTCGTGTCCTTCCCCACGGGGCCGTTGCGCACCATGGGCATGTAGGCGTCCAGCACGCACAGGTCCGGCTTGCGGAAATACACGGCGTCCGCGATGCACTGGTGCAGGTCGTTCTTATGCATGGCTCCACGGTCCCAGACGGTGCCCATCACGTTTTTCATGCAGGCGGTCATCTCGGAACCGCTGTGGTGCTTGAGCGGGGGGCAGGTGATATAAACGTCCGCTTCCAGCACGGCCTTGTGCACCTTGGCGGAGGTGAATTTTTTGGCCTTCGGGTTTTCCGTCTGCACGTACTGCCCTTCATTGCCGCCGTCCACCATCACGCCCCCGGCTTTTTCCACGGCCTCTTTCACGCCGCTGCCTTCATAGGCGCCGTTGTGGCAGCAGTGGTCGAATACCCTGACTTCCTTCGCCCCCGCCTGCTTGCATAGCTCCACCAGCGTGGCGACGGTTTCAGGATGGGTGTTGGAGCCGAATTCCGGAGCCTTGTTCCAGCCGATGTTGGGCTTGATCACGACGGTCTGGCCCGGCTTGACGAATGCCTTCATGCCTCCCAGCGTATCCACGGCCTTCCTGACCATTTCCGCACGGGTTCCGTTGCGGACGGCCACCAGGTCCGGAATGCCGGAAGCTGCCGAAGCTCCGGCCTCCTGGGCGAACAGGGAATCCATGTCCGATATGGCTGCCAGCGCCCCTACGGCGGCAGTCCCTTTTAGAAAAGTGCGTCTGTCAGTCATCTTCGTTGCAAAGTCAGTGGTTTATCCCCGCATGCAAAGGCATGTACAAGGTTTTATGCCTCTTCCTAACATACGCGTTGCTGAAAAACAACCTGTCATCATTCCTGCACGGGAATTTTTACAAACGAATTGTCATACAGGAGCGGCTCCTATAAAACCCGGTCATGAAATGTTCCCTGCTCAGCCGTCCCATGACCTGCACGCATGACTGGATCAGCCGCGTCGTCCTGCCCGGGGATACGGTCGTGGACGCCACGGCAGGCAACGGACACGACACGGTTTTCCTGGCCCGTCTGGCCGGCCCTTCCGGCCAGGTGCACGCCTTTGACGTGCAGGAGGAAGCCATTCGCGCCACCAGGGAGCGTCTGGAGAAAGAAGGGCTGCTCACCTCCGCCGTCCACCTCCATCTGGCCAGCCATGACCGCCTGGCGGAACTGGTCACCGGTCCCGTGAAGGCCGTCGTCTTCAACCTGGGCTACCTGCCGGGCGGGGATAAAAAAACGGTCACCAAAACGGGCTGCACCCTGGCGGCGCTGGAACAGGCCGCCGCCCTCATCGCCCCGAACGGCCTTCTCAGCGTCATGTGCTATCCCGGCCACGAAGGCGGGGATGCGGAAGCGGAAGCCGTGGAGGACTTCCTTTCCCGCCTGCCGCACCATTCCTGGCGCACCGGCAAATACCAGCTCCTGAATACCGGAACTCCGGCCCCCTTCCAGATCTGCGCGTTCAGGCTGGACTGACCTTCCCCGTAAAAATACGGGAACAAGGCCAGTTCACCATCAAATGCCCGGAAAAACCATCAGTCCCGGCATTCCTTCATCCATTCCACCACCTGCGCCAGAGCCCGGGCGCGGTGCGACATGGAATTCTTCACCTCCATGGGAAGCTGGGCAAAACTCAGTTCATGGCCTTCCGGGACAAACAGCGGATCATAGCCGAACCCCCCTTCCCCGGCCGGTTCCGTCAGCATGTGGCCTTCCACGGAACCGGAAAACTCCGCCAGCACGCTGCCATTCCTGGCAAGCACCATCACGCAGCGGAACCGCGCGGAGGGCTTGTCCCCCGGCTTGACTCCGGCGCGCCGCAGTTCCTCCATCATGCGGAGGTTGTTCCGCGCGTGGTTCCCTTCCTCCCCGCCGAAGGAGGAGGACCAAACGCCGGGACGGCCGCCCAGCACATCCACCTCCAGCCCGGAATCATCCGCCAGCAGGACGCCGGGAATGCACCTGGAGGCGGAAAGCGCCTTGAGCGTGGCGTTCTCCGTAAACGTGACTCCCGTTTCATCCACGGGCGGAGCCTGGGGGTAGTCGGCAAGGTCCTTCACTTCCCATTCTCCGGCCAGCATGGCGCGGATTTCCCCGGTCTTGTGGGCGTTGCGCGTGGCAACCACCAGCAGAGGCAATTCTTGTTCCATCATCATGAATTTTTTGCAGTTGAAAACCGTATGGAAGACCGCGTTCAGCAGTCAATTTCCAGGCTGACGGGACAATGGTCGGACCCCGTCACGTCCGGATGGATGGCGGCGCCCTTCACCCTGGGAGCCAGCGGATTGGAAACGCAGAAGTAGTCAATGCGCCATCCGACGTTCCGGGCGCGGGCGCCTGCGCGGTAGGACCACCAGCTGTACCAGCCCGGTTCCTCCGGATGCAGGGCGCGGAAGGTATCCGTGAACCCGGCCTCAAGCAGCAGCGTGAACCCGGCGCGCTCCTGGTCGCTGAACCCGGCGGAAAAACGGTTCTCCCTGGGGCGGGCGATGTCGATCTCCTCATGGGCTACATTCAAATCCCCGCAGAAGACGACCGGCTTGGTTTCCGCCAAGGCCGCCACATACTTGCGGAACGCAGCATCCCACTGTTCCCGGTACGGGAGGCGCACCAGCTCGTTCTGGGAATTGGGGGTATAGCAGTTGACCAGGTAAAACTGTTCAAACTCCATCGTGCACACGCGCCCCTCCCGGTCATGCTCCGGCCAGCCGATTCCGGTGGACGTGGAAAGGGGCTGCACACGGCTGAGGATCAGCACGCCGGAATAACCGGCCTTCTCCGCCGGATTCCAGAGCTGGTGCGGCCAGGAGGAAATCCACAGGTCATTCACCTGTTCTGGACGCGCCTTGATCTCCTGAAGGCAGAGGACGTCCGGCTCCAGCGCCTCCACGGCGTCCCCCATTCCCTTGCCGAGGATCGCCCGCAATCCGTTCACATTCCATGAGACGAGTTTCATGCACGCATACTTCCCGTTTTTGCCGGCTCCGTCAAGCCCTCAAACACCCCCGCCCCGCACCCTTCCAGGGGACCGCTGAAAACCCTTCTTCCGGAATCATCCCCAGTCTTTTGCATGCCGCATAGAACAAGCGTTTTTTCTTGCCAGGACCGCCCCCTCATGCTTACTTAGATAGGCAAACACCCCGAGAGACACTCGAGAGTGGGTCTGTCGACCCGCTCTTTTTTGTCTATCCATCACACTCCTCCACACTCATGACAAACGATATCAAAGCTTTAATTGACTACTACGAGAGGGAAAAAGGGCTCTCCCGTGAAAAAATTCTTCTCGCTCTGGAATCCGCTTTTCTCTCCGCCTACCGCAAGATGGTTCCCGGCTCCGGCAGCATCAACTACCTGAGGGCTGAAATCAACGTGGACAAGGGGAAGGTGCGCATCTTTGCGGATCTGGAAGTGGTGCCGGATGAAGAATACTCCGACAAGTTCAACCAAATCCCCCTCTCCCTGGCCGTCAAGCTGGACCGGAACGCCGTCCTGCACGACCTGCTGCCCACCAACATCACGCCGAAGGGCTTTGGCCGCATCGCGGTGCAGACTGCCCGCCAGACCATGCTCCAGAAGCTGCTGGATGCGGAAAAGGAAATGCTTTACGACGAGTTCAAGGACCGCGCCGGCGATCTGGTGACGGGCACCATCCGCCGCTTTGAAAAGGGGGACATCTTTGTGGACCTCGGCAAATTCGAGGGCGTCATGACCTCCCGCGAACGCGTGCCGAATGAAGACTACAGCGTCGGCGACCGCATGCGCTTCTACGTGGTGGAAGTGCGCACGGAAGCCCGCGGACCGGAAGTCATCCTCTCCCGCAGCCATCCGAACCTGGTGCGCCGCCTCTTTGAATCGGAAGTGGTGGAAATAGGCGACCAGACCGTGGAAATCCACGGCATCGCCCGTGAAGCGGGCTACCGCACCAAGGTGGCCGTCATCAGCCATGACGACAAGGTGGACCCGGTGGGCGCATGCGTAGGCATGCGCGGAGCCCGCGTCAAAAACATCGTCCGGGAGCTCAACAACGAAAAAGTGGACATCCTGGAATGGACGGAGGACCCCGTCATCTTCGTCCGGGAGGCCCTCAGCCCCGTGGAACCGCGGGAAATCACCGTGGACGAGGAAGCCAAAAAAATCTTCGTCATCGTCCAGGACGACAAGGACCTCTCCAAGGCCATCGGCCGCAGGGGCCAGAACGCCCGCCTCACCTCCCGCCTGATGGGCTGGGACGTCCAGGTGCGCGTCTTTGACGTCCAGGAAGCGGAAAAACGCCAGAACCAGGCCGCGGCCGAGGAAGTGATGCGCCAATGCCAGGCCGCCGCAAAGACCCTCAGCGAACAACTGGAAATCCCGGAAGAAACCGCCATGGGCCTGGTGACCATGGGTGGGACGGACCTGGTGGCCCTCACCGGATTTGAAGCTTCCGACATCGCGGAAAGCATGGGCATTCCCGCAGAGGAAGCCGCCCAGATTCTGGACAAGGCCCGGGACCTTATCTCCCAATAACCGTTGAGCGCGGCGCTCAATATCTAACAAACTTAAATTAAGATGCCTAATAAACAAGAAGAGAACGAACCCAAAAAGGAAGTGTTGGATCTGATCGGCGGATCTCCCAAAAAGAAACGCGCACCCCAGCCGGAACCCGCACCGGCGCCATCCCGTCCTGCCCCGGTCAAGAAAGAAGCTCTCGACTTGCTTTCCGGCCCCAAGAAAAAAGCGTCCGTCTCCGCTCCCTCCGAGCCGGCTACCGCCCCTGCCCAGGCCGCACCCGCCGCAGAATCTGCCGCGCCTGCCCCCCAGGAAACGGACTCCGCAGACGATAAAATCATCAACCTCAAGCCGCCCGTCTCCGTCTCCGAGCTGGCAGGCATGCTGCAAGCCAAGCCCTTCCAGATCATCAAGGACCTGATGGGCATGGGCATCTTCGCCAACCCGAATACGCCGCTGGACGCGGACGCCGTCAGCGCCATCTGTGACCTGCACGGCTACACCTTCGCCCGTGAAAAACGGGAAAAGGGCGGCGGCGTCAAGGCCCAGCAGGAACCGGTCAAGGAACCGGAACCCGTGCCGGTGGTGGAAGAACCCAAGGCCACCCTCATCCTGCGCACGCCCATCATCACCGTCATGGGCCATGTGGACCACGGCAAAACCTCCCTGCTGGACTACATCCGCAAGGCGCGCGTAGCCAAGGGGGAAGCCGGGGGCATCACCCAGCACATCGGCGCCTATACGGTGGAATACAACGGCAGCACCCTCACCTTCCTGGATACCCCGGGACACGCCATCTTCACGGAAATGCGCGCCCGCGGCGCGGACGTGACGGACATCGTGGTACTGGTAGTGGCCGCCAATGACGGCATCATGCCCCAGACGAGGGAAGCCATCGCCCACTCCAAGGCGGCCGGCAAAACCATCATCGTGGCCATCAACAAATGCGACCTTCCGGCCGCAGACCCCGTCAAGACCAAGAGCGGCCTGATGGAGGAAGGACTGGTTCCCACGGACTTCGGCGGCAACGTGGAATGCGTGGAAGTCTCCGCCCTGACCGGCGACGGCATCGACGACCTTCTCGGCCTTCTCGTCCTTCAGTCGGAAGTGCTCGAACTCCAGGCCAACCCCAAGGCCAACTGCCGCGCCTCCATCATTGAGGCCCGCGTGGAACCCGGCACGGGCAGCTCCGCCACGGCCATCGTGGAAAGCGGCACCATTCGCGTAGGCATGCCCTTCATCTGCGGCCCGTACGCCGGCAAGGTGCGCGCCCTGGTCAACGACCACGGCGAACGCGTCAAAAAGGTGGGGCCCGGCATGCCCGTGGAAATTACCGGCTTTTCCGAAACTCCGAACGTGGGCGACGAACTGGTGGAAATGGAAAACGAACGCGCCGCCAAGAAGCTGGGCGAAGAACGCCAGGAGGAACTGCGCAAGCAGCGCCTGGCCCAGCCCCGCAAGGCCCGCATGGAAGAACTGCTCGCCATGATGGGCGACGGCACCCAGAAAGCCCAGCTCAAGATCCTTCTCAAGGGGGACGTGCAGGGCTCCGTGGAAGCCATCAAGAAGGCCATTATGGACATCCAGTCGGACAAGGTGGAATGCGTCTTCCTGAACGCCTCCGCCGGCCCCATCTCGGAATCGGACGTGCTGCTGGCCTCCTCCTCGGACGCCGTCATCCTGGGCTTCAACGTCAAGGTGGAAGCCAACGCCGTGAAACTGCTCAAGCGGGAAGGCGTGCAGGTGAAGCTTTACTCCATCGTTTACGAACTCATCGACCAGGTGAGGGATGCCATGCTGGGTCTTCTGGAACCGGAAACGCGTGAAACCATCATCGGCCACGCCAAAGTGCTCCAGGTCTTCAAACTCAACAAGGGCCGCGCGGCGGGCTGCATGGTGGAGGACGGCAAAATCCTCCGCAGCTGTGAAGCGCGCGTCATCCGCGACAAGACTCCCGTCTTTGACGGTAAAATGTCCACCCTGCGCCGCTTCCAGGATGAAGTGGAAGAAGTCAAGGCCGGCCTGGAATGCGGCATCCGCCTGGGCGACTTCAACGAATACGAGGCAGGCGACATCATCGAATGCTACACGCTGGAAAAAATCCAGCAAACGCTGTAACCCCAAGCAGGAATCATATAACAGGGATGGACGCCCCTTTCACGCCCCTCCGGGCGTTCAAAGAAGCTCCATCCCTGTCCTTTCTTCCCCCATTCTTCCTTCTCCGATTGAACCAATCGGTCCATCCATCACTCTATCCCTTCATATGAGCAGACGCACTGACAAGGTAAATGAACTCCTCCGCCGTGAAATAGGCACCACCATCCAGCGGGACTTTGAATTCCCCGGAACGATTGTCACCGTTATTGAAGTGGAAGTGACGGACGACTTGAAAGAAGGAAAAGTATGGGTAGGCGTCGTAGGAAAAATGTCCCCCGCCCAGGTGCTGGAAAAACTGAACTCCAGGCATGGCCTCATCCAGTCCGCCGTAGCCAAGCGCGTGGTGCTGCGCAACACGCCGCGCCTGTCGTTCCGGCTGGACGACTCCGCCCAGCGCGGCGTTGACCTGGTCAACCTCCTGGAAGACATTGATAAAAACCTTCCCAAAGCCCCTCCGGCCGATCCGGAAAACGGCGAGGAATAAAACCCTGCTGAACAGTAAAAAATCCTCCTTGTCTTTTTGCAAGACAAGGATTTCTTTTTCCGGCCAAAAGCACGGAGGCAATCGCCGTGCCGTGTTTACGGACCGGCAAAACGGCGAAGTGGAATTGGCAGGATGATTTTTTCAGGGGAAATTCTGTAACAGATACAAGGGCCGGGAGGCCCTTGTTCACAGAGGAACCGTTACCGGGAAACGGGGTGGAATTTATTTCTTCCTTACCTCGTCACCTTCAACCTCAGGAACCGGCGTGCCGGGGCGCTTTCCTCCAGAGCCGCCGTATCACGGAATTCCCCGCGGACACCGGCCGGAGTGACGATTCCTTCATCGGACCATTCCTTCAAGTCGGACGAACTTTCCACACTGAACGCCACATCCGCCGCTTCCGGATTTACCGGCCAGGAAAGCACGAGGTATTTTTTGCCCCCTTCCTCCCGGATCGCCAGCCCCGTCACGCTTCCGCACGGTTTGTTGGGGTCCAGGCCCGTTGCATACTTCATCAGGTTGGTGACCCCGTCTCCGGCGGGACAGGCATCCGGAGCCATCTGGTCCTCCGGCGTTCCGTCCCCGAAGTTGTCCTTTTTCCACTTATCGTACCCTGCCGGGGCCGGAGCCGCGGACTGGGTCAGCGTGAACGTTCTTTCCTCGCCGCCGCACTGGACGGTGACCACGGCCACCCGTTCCGTTTGCTGGGCGTTGGCTTCCATTTGAATGTCCAGCGTGGCAGTTCCGGAGCCTGAAGCCGGCCGGACCGTGACGCAGGCCTGGTCACAGGATGCCGTCCATGGAAGCTGCGTCTGCACGGTCAGCGTGGTGGAGGCAGCGGCAAACCCTACGGTTTCCTCCGTTTTGTCGATATTGACGGGGTTTACGTATTCATAGCTGAAGGCGCTGGCGGGAATCTCCTGCCTGCCTATTCCCGGCCCCTCCCATTGCATGGTGAGGGCAGAGCCGGAGGCGTGGCCCACATAACCGATGCGGATGGGATGCACCCCCGCCGCAAGCCGGACGGCCTGTACCGCATTGGGCGTGACTTCCGAACCCTGCCGGGCATTGGAGTTGGCTTCCGTGCCCGGCGTATAGGCGTAGTCCGCATCAATGAGCTGCATGCCGTGCAGGTGTACGAAGGCTTTGGATCCCGCGTTGGAATCCGTCTGAAGGTAGAATTTGTACTCCCCTGTAACGGGAACGGTAAGGTAGCCCGTGAGTTCCACCCCCTTTTGAGCGGCGGAACCGGCATTCACGCTGAGAGAAGCCACAGCGCCTGTGACAGAGGGCGCCTCTTCCATCTGGCGGAAGTCGGGCACCCAGTCAAAACCACGGTTCCAGCAGCGCATTTTCAGACCTTGCCGGAGATTGGCCGGAGCCGTTGCAGCGGGCACGTCACCGGCATTCAGAGTTCCATTCGTGGAAGGCAGGGAGCGCCGCACAGACAAGGCCCGGGCCTTCATCTTCGCCTGCAAGTCCGGACGGGAGGAGGCGAGATTGGAAGCTTCCTGCGGGTCTTTTTCAGTATCATAAATCTGGAAGTCCTGATCCGTCCCGGAAATGTTGAAACGCACGCCTTTAAGGCCATCCACAAACACGACCTGCTGCAAACCACGGGGAGAGCTTTTGTGGTGCGACAGGAAGTCCTGATAGGAGGCGCCATTGCCGCCATAGTTATATTCGGAATAAATCAGGCTCTCCTTCTGGCGTTCCGGCACGCCGGCCAGCGTCGGCAGCAGGGAAACGCCGTCGCAGCGCGCAGGAACCGCCACGCCCGCCGCATCCGCAAAGGTAGCCATCCAGTCATGGAACTGGCAGGCATTCAGGCTGATGCCGTTGGCAGGAATCACGCCGGGCCAGCGCACCAGGGTGGGCACGCGCATGCCGCCCTCCCAGCAGTCGCGCTTGATGCCGTCCATCATGCCGTAGCTTTGGAAGAAGGCGGGATTCTGCGCCCCCCGCTGGTGCTGCCCGTCCGAACCGCTTTCATTATGAGGTCCGTTGTCGGAGGTAAAGACGATCATCGTGTTGTCATCAATTCCCAAATCCTTGAGCGTTTGAATCAAATCCCCCATCACATCATCCACGCGCCTGATCATGGTGGCGTGGCGTTTCTCCGTCTGGTTGGGGGAGGCGTCATTGATTCCCTCATTGTCCGGATGGATGTAGGTATCCTTGGAGAAGGTTCCTTCCACCCCGGCCGCTGCCGCCCGCTGCGCCGTAGCCGTGTTGGAGGCTTCATACCCGTCCTCATTCCCGGCCACCCACTGCAAGCCTCCCTTGAGGCCCGGTTTGGGGGGATAGGCGCACGCGGGCACCGCCAGGGAACCGTGCGGAGCGGGGAAGGCCAGGTACAGGAAGAAGGGCTGGCTGGCCGATTTGGCATGGTGGTCCACGATCCACTGCTTGGCGCGCGCGCCGAACAGGTCCGTGTCATAGGCCGTATCCGGAACCTTGTTCGTCACATTGGCGAAGGCGGGGGAAGAGGCGCCGTCATTGTATTCGTAAATGTTCTTGGATTCCGTGATGTAGTGGTAGTGCCCCGTCAGGTGCTCCATAATCCCGTAAAAGTAGTCGAATCCGCGTTCGTTGGGGCGGGCATACAAGCCGGACGGCCCCTGCCCGTAGCCGCCGATGCCCCATTTGCCGACAGCCGCCGTATGGTACCCGGCGCCTTTCAGCACTGTGGCCAGCGTGTGGGAGTTTTCTATGGGATAATCAAAGCTGTTGTTGCGGATAACTCGGGAATGGCCCTGGTGCACCCCCAGCAGCAGGGAGGCGCGGGCCGGGGCGCAAACGGGCGCCGCGCTGTAATGGCGCCGCAATTGCATCCCTTCCACCGCCATGGAATTCAGCTCCGGCGTCTTGAAGCTGTTGCGCCTCGTTACCGTTCTTCCGTTCTTGTCCTGATGGTTCCAGTTTTCTTCCAGGTCGCCCCAGCCCATGTCATCCACCAGCACGAAGATGATATTGGGCCTGGCCCCGGAAACATGCCCCGGCATGGCCGGCTTTTCCGCCACATCCGTCTGAAGCGTCAGCAATTTGGCCGCCTCATCATAATTCCATGAAACCGCCCCTTTCGGCAGTTCCTTCACAGTGATGGAGGCGGTCGTTTCCGGCTTGAACTGCACGCCCAGCGTATGCCTGCCCGGCCAGGCGGCAATGAGATCTTCAAAAGAGGAATCAAACAGGACAACGTATTCCCGCGCCTGCAGGGAGGGGCTCTCCGGCTGTACGGCTGACTTTTGCGGCACGCCGTCCAGCACGGATACATGGACGCGCCCCAGCGTCAGGGAAGAGCTGGGCAGGGAAATGTCCCCCTCCACGGAAAGAGCGCCTCCGGGCGCATAAGTGATCGTCCCCGGAAACGTGCCGCTGCCGCCCAGCGCGCAGCTCCCCTGCACCACCAAGTCCACCGCCGGAATCTCCCCGTCAAAATGGATGGAGGAGTTGTTCAGCGTAATCGTTACATTCCTGCCCACGTTCCGGATTTCCCCCGCCTTGACGTGCCGGTCCGTATAAGTCACCCGGGCGTCATCCAGAATCGTCTGTTTCAGCGTCCCCTTGTCACCGGTAATGCCGGATGAGCCGGAAAGCGTCACATTCCCGTCCACTCCAGTTTCCGCCAGGTCCAGCGTGGAATTTTCCAGCGCAAATTCCGTGTTCGCGCCGATGTTCCATTGGCCGGACGCCTTGGCAGAGGTTCCGGAAAAAGTCACGGAGGCCTTCTCCTGCGTCACCAGGGAGCCCTGGTACAGGGACATGCCCTCCAGCCGCCCGGCGTCTTCCACCGTAATCGTATTGCTCATGCCCCGGTCCGCCAGGTCCAGCGTGGGCATTCCCTTCCCGGCACTCATTACAAAGCCGATGAGGCCGGAAATATTATTCAGCAGCATTCCTTCTCCAATGCGCACGGCTCCCCCTCCCGTCACCGTCACGCGCCGCGGAGCATCGTTTTCAGAAGTCAGGGAATACAATCCTCCGGAGGGAGCTCCATCGTCCTGCCCCACATAAAAACAGCGGCCTTCCGCCACATTCCACTCCTGGTCGGCGGCTACGCGCAGCTGTGCAATCCCGAAATCCGCATTATAACCGCCCGTGCTCGTGTTTTCCACGGTAATGCCGCCCGTCTCCACGCGCAGATATACGCCGGAAGAAGTATTCAACACGAAGAGCTGGACCTTTCCTCCCGGCTGATTGTTAACTCCCGCCACCCGGATTCCTTTCAAATACCGTCCTCCGGACCCCAACCCGCCTATATTGGTCATGCCAGCCGAGTCTGTCCCGTTCGTGACCATCCAATGCGTGTAGGCGGAGGCCGACGCGCCGGGAGCAGCCGCCGGCGCGCTTCCGTTCAGAGCCCAGTTTGACAAGTTCGACCAGGGAGACGCCGCCCCTTTCCAGACATATTCATCGGCGGCAGACCTGGCTGGCGCGAGAAATAATAAAGAAGGAACAAGAACAGATAAGAAACGGTACAGGAACATGGCAAGCTGGCGGAAAAGTGATTCAAGAGGCATCAGGCTAAAGAACAAACTGCCTGAGGAATCATGTTGATTACTGATATTAAATATTAAAAAGTGTTAGATTCTGCTAACTGAAAATAAAAAAGCCGCCAATTTCAAAAAACGGACGGCTTGATCAAATGTTTCAGGAGCATGGACTTAAAGTCTGCGGCGGCGCATCATCAGCGCAGCCAGCCCCAGAAGACCCAGGGAGGCCGTGGCAGGTTCGGGAACCACCAAATCACCGTTAATCTGAATTCCCGAAAGCCCGGCAAAGCAGCCCTTGTTATAAGCGCTGTTATTGGAAGCCGTGATGGTGATGGTCAGGGATTCCCCGGCTTTCAGCAGAAAATCATCGTACGTGTGGCTTCCCGTATGAATGCCGGTCCATGCGCCGGTGGAACCATTGGCGGCGGTGGAACCGTTATAGGTCAGCGTCTGGTCCGGCTGCCCGTCAATGGAGAGAGTCATATCGACAGGCTTGTTGAAATTGCCTTCATATCCGCCCACATAACCATTATTGGCTATACCGTTGCCACCATTCTGGGCAGCCCCCGCACCCGTGAACCCGACCATGGACAGGTCAATGGAAGAAATCAGCATGTCCTGAGAACCGGTATTGGTGAATGTGAAGGAAACGCTCCATGTATTGTTTCCGGCGCCTCCCACATTGGCATTGGGGGAAAACACGGAGGCCGGAATGGAACCTGAGGCCAGGAGGTCATTGCCCGAGGTGCTCTTGCTGAAATCGTCAGAACTGATCGAGGTGGAGGAAGTGAGCCCTACATCGGATGTCGTGTTCACCGTGACGGTATCCAGGGAAGTGCCGGTCCGGTTAAAAGTAGTGGAACACAACACCGCAGCCTGGGAAACTGCTGTTCCAAAAGTCAGGGAGGCAATGAATATCAATGATTTCTTCATAACTAGGAGAGGTTGGATGAAAACAACCTTTATCCCTTAGCGGATTGCCAATCCGAAGTCAACAATAAATGATAAAAACAAGATGTTTAGGAAGATAAACGCCCAGGGGCGTTTTCTGATGAGAGTTTCTTTTTTGGGAATTTTAAATCGTTGTAAAATTCCTAATGCCAGATTTTTATGCATAAAAATGGCACATCGGATTTCTTTTTCGGATTGGCAATCCGTTCCGTATTTTTTTCTCCTTCACTAACGGCTTGCCAGAAGAGAGGAGAACAGTTAAGTTCCCCGAACGGACAGCCTGTCCATGAGATGGCTGGACCTTTTTCCAACATGAACGGTTACTGCTACTTCATTCTGGGGATATTGATCCTGGCGGCCGGTTATTTCACCTACGGGCGGGTGCTGGAAAAGATTTTCCGGCCGGACGCCTCGCGGCAGACTCCCGCCGTGGCCTGCACGGACGGCGTGGATTACGTGGTGATGCCGCGCTGGCGCGTGTTCCTGATTCAGTTGCTGAACATTGCGGGGCTGGGCCCTATCTTCGGCGCCGTCATGGGCGTGCTGTACGGGCCGGCCGCGCTCCTGTGGATCGTCATCGGCTGCATCTTCGGCGGAATGGTGCACGATTACTTTTCCGGCATGATTTCCCTGCGCCACAAGGGGGAAAACCTGCCGGAAATCCTGGGCCGCTACCTGGGCAGCCAGGCCCAGTGGATCAGCCGCGCCGTCTGCATCGTGTTCAGCGTGCTGGTGGGCGTCGTCTTCGCCGTGGGCCCCGCCGCCATCCTGGCCCCCATGACTGGCTGGAGCGTTTCTGCATGGGTGTGGATCATCTTCGGCTACTACTTTCTGGCGACCATCCTTCCCATCCAGGCCATCATGGGAAAGGTGTATCCCCTTTTCTCCGTCGCCCTGATCATCATGGTCGTGGGCATTCTGGGCGTGATGCTCCTGGCTCCCTTTGCGGAATTCATGCCGTACTGGATGCACATTCCTTCTATGGAAGTGCTCCCGGACCTGGACTTCTTCCATAACCGCCACCCGGCGGATTTCCCGCTCTTCCCCGTGATGTTCATCACCATCGCCTGCGGAGCGGTGAGCGGCTTCCACGCCACGCAGTCCCCGCTGATGGCGCGCTGCCTGAAAACGGAGCAGGAAGGACTGCCCGTCTTCGGCGGAGCCATGATTACGGAAGGAATCATCGCCTTCATATGGGCTGCCGCCGCGCTGACCTTCTACGGCACCCCGGAAGCCCTGGGAGCGGCTACCGCCAACGGAAAGGCCCCGGCGCTGGCCATCCAGATGATTTCCGAATCCTGGATGGGCCACGTCGGCTCCATCCTGGTCATGGTCGGCGTGGTCATCCTCCCCATCAGCACGGGGGACGGCGCCCTGCGGGTCACGCGCCTGATGATTGCGGATTGCTTCAAGCTGAACCAGGAGCAACTGAGCCGCCGCCTGATGATCGCCATCCCCCTCTTTGCCGCAGCCATTGCCGTAAGCAGCATGGACTACGCCATCATCTGGCAGTACTTCGGCTGGGCCAACCAGCTCCTGGCCGCCGCCACCCTCTGGGCCGTCTCCATTTACCTGCGCAGCAAAAACCGCTGCTGCTGGACGGCCGCCGTTCCCGCCGCCTTCCTGAGCCTGGTGGTGCTCCAGTACCTGTTCTCCAGCCCGGAAATGTGCGGTTTCAGTTATGAAGCTTCCCTGGTCTGCAGCGTCCTGCTCGTGGCCGTCATCGGCGTGCTGTGCCTGTTCCGCGGCTCCGGACTGGAAAAAGCGGAGGAGCCCAACCTGTAATTTCATGAACCCCAGCCCCCATACGCCCGGACACGCCCGCAAGGTTCCATGGGGAGCCTTCTGGCGGCTCGTGCTGATCCAGGCGCAGAATTCCTTTAATGAAAAGGGGGCGCAATTCCTGCTCATTCCCCTGGGCGTCTGGCTGTACGGCACGCAGGGAGACCTGGAATACCCGCTTGGGGCCATCATCGTGCTGCCCTTCATCCTGTTTTCCCCGTTCGTCGGCTGGCTCTCGGACCGTTTCTGCAAGGCGCGCATCATCCAGTCCATGGCGCTGCTCCAGATCTGCGTGCTGGCGGGCATGTACTGGAGCCTGCGTACCCATAACCTGGACGGGGCCATCCTGTGGTTCTGCGTCTTTGCCGTGCAGGCCACCATCTTCAGCCCGTCCAAGAAGGGCATCGTCAAGGACATCGTGGGCACCTCCCGCATGGGGTTCGCCAGCGGCATTGTGGAAATGGCTTCCATCCTCAGCCTGCTCATCGGCCAGATCGGCGTTTTCGTCTGGTTCCGCTACCTGCTGGAGCCTTCCACGGATACCGTCTGGCACCACTGGCTGGGGGAAGGCTTCTTCCAGTGGTTTGACGCCTGGCTGAAACCCTCCGGCCTCAACGACGGCTGGTATGCCGCCTCCTTCCCCTGCCTGGTGTTCCTGCTGATGGCCGTTCCCGTGGCGATTTCCAGCTTCTACCTGCCCCGGTACGCTCCGGAGGGTTTCCGGCCCTTCTCCTGGTCCCTGTTTTACGAACACTTCCACCAACTGGGCAAGCTGTGGAAAAACCGCAACCTGCGCGTCAGCGAGATGGGCATCGGCTACTTCTGGTTCTTCGGCGGCACGATCATGCTGATGACCATCCAGATGGCCAAGGAAATCTCCGGCGGCAGCGACGATTTCAGCTCCGTGGGAGCCGTGCTGATGGCCTGGATGAGCGGAGGAACCGTGCTGGGGGGCATCCTGGCCTCCCTGATCTGCCGCCGCCACATCCGGATGAACGTCTCCGTGGCGGGAGGCGCGCTGATGGCGCTGAGCTGCGTGGCCCTCTCTACGGTCTCCATGACTTCCACGGTCTTTTATGCCCTGCTGATGGCGGCGGGCATCTCCGCCGCACTGTTCCTGGTGCCGCTGAACGCCTTCTTCCAGGACCGGGCGGACAACGACAAGCGCGGGGACATGATTGCCGCCGGCAACCTGGTGGACTGCGTGCTGGGACTGATGGCCGTCGGATTCCAATACGCCATGATGCTGGTGATTCCCCCCTCCTGGCAATTCGTCGTCATGGGAATCCTGAGCCTCGGCATGGCGTGGGTGATCTTCCGTTTTTCCCGCGTGGCGCCGGGCGCAAGATAAAATGTACTGGCAATCAGGCAGTAATCTTTAAAAATCCTCCTTTTAAAGAAAAACCTTTCCCTCCTTCCGCGCACCCTGCGCCATTCTCCCGTCAGGGCGCGCGATTTACTTGCAAACCCGCTTTTATTCGGGCAACATAGGGGGGAAAACAAGAAGCCATGAAAAAGTATCTTACCCTTCTGTTGTGCTCCCTGTGCGCCCTGGCGGGCTTCACCGCCTCTGCAGCATCCACCGCCAGCCTCAAAGACGTCAATATCGTCATCTCCACCACCAAGGGGGACATTGAACTGGCCCTTTACCCCTCCAAGGCGCCCGTCACCGTAGCCAATTTCCTGAACCTCATCAACAGGGGCTACTACAAGGGAATCTCCTTCCACCGCGTGATTCCGGACTTCATGATCCAGGGCGGCGACCCCACCGGCACGGGCATGGGAGGCCCCGGCTACAGCTTTGAAGACGAGTTTTCCCCGGACCTCAAGCATGACGGCCCCGGCGTGCTTTCCATGGCGAACGCGGGACCCGGCACCAACGGCTCCCAATTCTTCATCACCCACGTTGCCACGCCTCATCTGGACGGCCGCCATACGGTCTTCGGGAAGGTGCTGAAAGGCCAGGCCATCGTCAACTCCATCGTCCGGGGAGACAAGATCAAGGACATCCGCATTCTGGACAAGAACGCCGCGGCCGCCGTGCTGAAGGCGGAAGCCGCCCGCGTGGCCCAGTGGAACAAGGCGCTGGACGCCGCCAAATAAACCGGGAGCAATCAACGGCATGAATATTCTCAGGCGGTTCATCAACCAGGTCTTCACTCCGCAGAAAGTGGAGGCCACGCCGGAGAACGTCGCCAAATGGGAAAAAAAAGCGCCCGGATGGACCATCCGCTGCAACCGCTGCGGCCTGGAGGAACCCTTCGGGAAATACGGCATCCTTTACAAATCGGCAGGCAGGAAAAGGAACTTTGCCCGCTGTCCCCGCTGCCGCAAATGGTCGTGGCTCGTCATTTCCAGAAAAACGGCGTGAAACAACCCCGTATTCATCATCAAGCGACTCTAAAAATCCATCCACCAACCATTCATTTTTATGAAAACACTCATTAAAAACGCACGCATCATCTCCCCCGGCATTGACCTGCCCGGGGCTGCCGTGGAAATCGAAGGCAAGACCATCACCGCCGTCTATCCCGCCGGGAGCGAACTCCCCGCCGCAGACAAGGTGGTGGATGCGGAAGGCCGCATGCTCCTTCCCGGTTTCATTGACATCCACAGCCACGGCGCCGGCGGCTGCGACACCTGCGACGCCAAGCTGGAAAGCCTCCGCACCATTGCGGAATGCAAGATGAAGGAAGGCGTCACCTCCTGGCTGCCGACCACCCTCACCCTGTCTCCCAAGGTGCTGGAAGACGTGTGCGCCTCCGTGGCGGAATACATGAAGAACCAGGAATTCGCCAAGACGCCCGGCATCCATCTGGAAGGGCCGTTCATCAATCCCAAGTGCTGCGGCGCGCAGAATCCCGCCTTTGTCCGCCAGCCGGACTATGATGAAGTAGCCAACCTGAACTCCATCGCCAAGGTTCTGCTGGTCTCCCTGGCGCCGGAAATGCCCGGAGCCGTGGAATTCATTGAAAAAGCTACGGCCAGCGGCATCCGCTGCTCCGCCGGGCACAGCGCGGCCACCCATGCGGACTTCAACAAGGCGAAATCCGCGGGCCTGGTGCACCTGACCCACTACTGCAACCAGATGTCCCCCCTGCACCACCGTGAAATCGGCCTGGTGGGCTCCGGCCTGCTGGACAGGGAAATCAAGATTGAAATCATCTGCGACACCATCCACCTCTGCGCGGACATGCTCAAGACCGTGTTCAAGAACAAGGAAACGGACCAGATGATGATGATTACGGATTCCCTGGCCTGCTCCTGGATGCCGGACGGCCCCGGAGACCTGGGCGGCCTGCCCATCATCGTGAAGGACGGCGTGGCGCGCCTGCAGGAATCCGGCGCGCTGGCCGGCAGCACCCTCAAATACGCCCACGGCCTGAAAAACGTGCACCGCCTGACCGGCAAGCCCCTCAGCGACCTGGTGAAGGCCACCTCCTGGAACCAGGCGCAGTCCCTGGGCCTGGAAGACCTGGGCAAAATCGCCCCCGGCTTCACGGCGGACATGGTTCTGCTGGACGATGACTTCAACACCTGCAAGGTGTTCATCGACGGCGTGGAAAAATACAGCGCGTAACCGCGCGCCCGCGCGCCGGACGGGACGGAAACCCTTCCGGCGCGCCATCCCCCTCTTACCGTATTCCAACGTTCAACATTCACCTCCATGGCTATTACCATTGAAATGCCCCGCCTGTCCGACTCCATGCACGAAGGAATCGTCCTGAGATGGGTCAAAAAGATAGGAGACTTCGTAGAAGTCGGCGACCATCTGGCCGACATCGAGACGGACAAGGCCCACGTGGAACTCCAGGCATGCGAGGACGGAACCCTGATGGAAATCCTGGTGCCGGAAGGCGGTTCCGCCGCGGTGGGCGCTCCCATTGCGCTGCTTCAGTCGGAATTCGGCGCCGCCTCCTGTGACTGCCCTCCTTGCCCGCCCGTCAAATGCAGCCCGCTGGCCGCCAGGCTGGCCGCGGAAGCCGGGCTGAACGCCGGAACCCTGCGCGGCACCGGACCACGCGGCAAGATCATGGCCGCGGACGTG
>OGXT01000914.1_pt1 | contig 32552 bp, 54 predicted proteins | sample 1576361 | NCBI WGS metagenome assembly OGXT01 (sample SAMEA3541514, study PRJEB24748) | human gut metagenome | biome: human gut; feature: human-associated habitat; material: faeces | place: China | collected 2012 | reverse complement strand
GGTCAGATTCCATGCGTCCGGGGTGTCATACTCGGCAGATGCGGGCAAACAGCAAACGCAGCACAAGATCAGGGCGATGAGGCAAAGAATGAATCTGCGTTTCATAGGCTCCTCCTGTTGCGTGCTCCGGCAATCGTCATTCCATCTCGATGCCGAACCGGTGAATGACCATCATCTCCTGCTGGATAGCCGGAACGATCCTGCGATTGAATCAGGCCAGGCTCCCACCTTCATCGCTTGCTCGCGCGGCATAGCGGAGGGTGAAGGCTCGTGGACCGAATACTGAATCCTGTTTAATTAACGAAATCCATTGCCCATTCCTTCCGCGCAAGTCTCAAAATGGAAATTTTCCGGCGCGGCGGAAAAGGAGCCGTCCGTGTCATCAATGAGGCCTGCACATTGACGAAAAACACGGTGAAAAGCAAGAGAGAAGGAGATATGAGCGGAATGCCCGGCCCGCAGACCCGCAGGCAGGGCGAGCGTTTTTTCCCGTTGGCGAAATGCGGCTCCGACGCAAAGCGATCATCGTCAAGCCGCGCATATTATGGCGCAAATGATATTGACTCCCTCACGATGCTTTTCCTAAATACTGTTGCGCCGTGATGCGGAAGTGGATATCCAGATGATAATTTGTATTTACCACGACCTTGTCAATCAGCATGGCAATGATGGAGCGCTGGGTTTCCCTTGACGCGGCGTCAAACGTGTCTGCCCAGGAAAGAATCATGTTTAGTTCGTGATTTGCAGCACTTTCTAGTTTTTCGCTATCTGCTAATTCAGCCCGAAGACGTTCTACCTCTTGCATAGCCTTGTCCAGATTCATACGGCGTTTGGGAAATAAGCTGTTGATCAATTCAAGATCCATATTTGTTTCGCCGGTAATGGCCTTGACGGCTGCATCTTCCAAAGCAGCCAGTTCTATCTGCGCTTTTTTCAAAGCGGCTTCTGCCTGCGTTATGGCGTCTTGTTGAATATTGCGCTTGCGATTTCCTGCTGCCGCGAGCATTTGCAGGGTGGGTTTTGAACGAATGTTCTCAAAATATGTATGAACAACTGCAAGTATATCCTTTTCGATTCGTTCCGCAGAATACGTCGATCGCCCCTGGCACGTTCTGCGGCTATGAATTTTGCGATAACAGCGATAGACGTCTCGTTCATAGGAACGCTTTGTCCCGTCCGCTAAGATGCGGACGGTCGTATTATGATTGAAACACATCCGTTCTCCGCAGGAACCGCAGTAAAGAATACCTGTCAGGAGTCCGTTGCTGGTGCTTCGCAGATGGCCCACTCGTTTGTCGGGATGGCGGGGGCAACGTCCTTCAATGGTCTGATCGCATAGCCCAAACAGATCATCATCAATGATGCGAAGATGATCAAATGACTCGGACAGATCACCACCAAAACGAATGCGACCGGTGTAGATGGGATTACGCACAAGCGCTCTGATGGAGGTGGCACGCCAGAATGTCTTTTGCCGTTTTGTCGGGATGCCGCGCTCGTTCAGCCAGTTTGCGATGCGGTTTGCGCCCCAGCCATCGGAAACGCTTTTGTGGTAAATTTCTTTCACTATCTTGCTTTCGGCTTCATCAATCACCAGATCTCTTACGGGCTGACCTTTTTTGTTGGTTCGTCCCATGAATTCCAACCTGTAACCGAAGGGGATAAGGCCACCTCGATACAAGCCCTCTTGAATCATTTGAAGATGCTTGGTGCGGATGCGTATGGATGTTTTTTCGCTCTCTCCTGATGCCTGCCAGAAGCGGATATAGTTCAGTAGTTTATCAACGTGGTTGTCAAAGCGCTGTTCACCCTCCTTGGTGCTCCAAACCTCAATGCCATTTTCTACAAACCATTGAACGACGAAAGGCGTTTCATTGTCGCGACGGCCGATTCGGTCAAACATAAACACCAGGAGGATATCAAACTTCTTTGCCAGTGCTTTTTCCTTGATTCGAGCCAGCGCATCGCGGTCCTCGGTCTTGGTCTTATAGCCTGAAACGCCCTTTTCGGATATCTCTTCAACCAATATCCAGTCGGGATGCTGGTCTATAAATTCCCTGCAGGCAATGCGTTGCATGGGAATATCGTCATGGTCTACCTGCCCGATGGTTGAAACCCTATAAAGGCATAAAACTCGTTTCATGCTTGTTTTCTTCCTCCCGTTGGTGTGGAGAGTCCCGCAACTACATCCCCAAAACCATATTCTCAATGTTTTGATCAGGAGAAGAGCTGAAGAAAAGCCGAATGTTTGGCATGTCTTCGATCTATGCGTGCGAATCGTCGGTTATATGGAGTTGCATGTGCATTTCACATCCTTATCTATTATCATTATAACCGCCTATAACTGAAAGCCAATAGGTTTGTTTTTTACCGAAATAGTCAAAGTCCTGGCGTTATGTCTTGTTGTTTAGCGATAACATGACATAACCAGCTGTTTCTTTGTTCAATGTTCCCTGAGAAGTCTCACTTAATTTCTCCAAACAAATGAGAGAACAAGATCCACGCAACTCCAACCGCTGTAGCATCGCTCTCGTCGTTGGTAGCATAATGAGGCGTTCCGACATAACGCTCCTAGGTTTTTGCCACATCATCCTTGGACGCATTTCCGGCTCCTGTAAGCAGCTTTTTAACGCTTGCTGGCGGCAACTCCTTCCACACTTGTTTTGAATATTTCCAGATGACCAGATCTGCGATTCCCACCACTTTGAACAAAGCCTGCGTCTCGTTCGGAAAGCGGGAAAATGCCCGTTCCCGAACGAACACGTCAATTCCTGGTGCCTACTCCGCTATGAGATTACTGATGTGAAAAAGGATTTCTCCATGGCTGGCTTTGCTTTTTCGACTGTCAAGATGACAAAGCTTCTCTATGAGAACTTTGCCGTCCCTCCATTGAAGGACGGCAAAGCCAGGACAACGTAGTGACAAGTCTGCCGCCAGAATGCGTATTTTGTCAGGCGTAGCCATCGGTTCGATCCTGTTCATGGTCCACCTCATAAGCAAACATGGCACGCAGAATGGCATGGCTCAGATGATCGTCGCTCTCATCGCCTGCCAGGTAGGCGAACAGGTGCTGAACGGCATGATTGATATGTTCCTCCGGAGGAATGCGTTTGTAGTTTCGGTTCCATAGTGTTTCCGCGTACTTCTCAGCGCCCTGTTTGGCAACCTGTGCCACTGCGAATACGGCATGGGGCGGAAGCATGTGGAAAGCATATGGCGTGGCGGACTGTTTGCCGCCCTACGCATTGGTTTCCGTAGGCACGTCAGGCTGTACGCCCAGGATTACAGACATTTACACTCCTCCAATCTACGGATCATCTCATCGACATCATGGATAAACTCTTCTTCGCTCTTTCCCCACAGCGGAAGCATACGCCGTACATCTGCGCGATATGTTTCATTGATCTCTTCAGGAAACCTTCCGGCGCAGGCAATGTAGGTAACGACACCTCCATACGGTTCCAACCCATTTGTCAAACATTCTTTGCAGAATGCATAGGATATTGCTCCATATGCACTGGCAGCGACGACTTGCGCCGGTTTCCCGCATACGTCGCATCGCAATTCAGGTGACATATGTTCCTCCTTTCCAAAGTATAGAATCAAAGATGAAGCGGCTCCACGACTCCAGTTTGTCTTCACGGCGCAAAACAAGCAGTTCAAGGGGTGTGATCCACATGCCGGTGAGCCTGTCGCGCTCCAGGCAAAAAAGGTTGGAGCGAATGGTATCGGCGCAGTACACCATACCGACATGTACACTGTCGACTTCGCTTATATTGCTAAGAACATATCCGCACAGACAGATATTCTCCATCTCATTTTGGCTTAGGCCCACTTCCTCAAATACTTCTCTGAATAAGCAATCGTAGAAGGTTTCTCCTGCCTCCATATGACCGCCCAAACCGAGGCTGATCTGTCCGACAAGTCGTTCATCACCGCCTGTGCGCTGCATGCAGAAGATTCGATCACTTGGCGCATGGCGGAGAATCAGATAAGGTATCACCTGCTAAAAGGAGGGGTCATTCTCTGCCTCGTATCGCAATCTAGGTTTGAGATGGGCGGAGATTCTTCTTTCCTAGCCATCGGCATCGGCAACGCTGGTAAAGCCGTCTTTCAAAAAACCTGCGATGCATTTGCAGGGAATACCCAATATCGTTGCGTCACCATATTTCTTCCGAAGTTCATTCTCAGACATATCATGAAAGCTCCTTTCGCTGAAACAGATGCGTCTTATCTTGCAACATTCCATGATCGATTCGGTAAAAGCGCTGATTGGTTGTCGGGCTGTCAAGCCCGCCACGCTGTGCGTCATAGGGACCCAGTTTAAGATAATCAAGCAACGGGAGCAATGAGATAAAAGGCGTAACAACTGCAAAGCCGGAATAGAGGCATGTTTTTAAGTCCTTCTGTCTAATGCGGCGGAGGACGGTTTCCTACTGTGAGAAGTTCTGCCCTTCGCCCATCAGACATACACAGCTTACCAAACCGTCGTATCGTTTGAGCAGCGTGTTCAGATCAGGCAGAAGCGGTCTGCCGACATCTCTCTGCAGGTACGGTGAATGGCATTTGTGGCAACGGAAGCGGCAATTTGAAATTGAGATCGTAAGGCTGAGCTCGTCGGGAACCTCTACTAGGGTAATAGCTGTTCCTACGTACTTCAGGTCATTCATCATCGACATTTTTGATAATGTAGCATCCGCCGCATATGCGATTGCCGTCAGCGGTTCTTATGTAGTTTCCGGTGATCCATTCGCCGCAAAGATCGCATCGATTTGTGGGGCAGATGGAAGTGGAGAAGCAACGGGGGCAGACCAGCTATTCTTCGTAAGGCGGCGTATCTAATCCATGCCGCTCTGTGATGGCCCGTCCCCGTTCGAACAGGGATTCACAGTCCAAACATACCATCATGTCCGCTCCACCTCCTCCTAGACAATGTACTATCCGCAGTCACATCCTCGGCCATCTCGGAAATCGCGGCAAGGGCATTTGTTTTCTGGCGATTTCACGAGCTTGCTGATACAGAACCCGTTGTTCTGTCGAATGCGTTTTTTTAGCTCGCGGACGAAAAGACCGTCGGGATTGAGCTTGGCATGGTTCATCGGTACTCCTCCAATCCTTTGGCATAATAGCGTTTGTGCTCTTCTGTTTGTCGCTCGGCGGCAAAGCGAGAGACTCGCTTCAGATAGCCAATGACCCTCGTTGCATAGTCCAGGTCTGTACTACCGCACTTGGGACACCGATCAAACCTGTGCTTGCTGATCGTCCCACAGGCTTTGCACAAGGTGTTTGGAATGTTAAAGGTGAAATAGTTGCACCCTGTTCGAATTGCAGTTTGCAAGAGCAGACGGTACTGCTGCTTCGTCAGATGCTCATCCAGATTGATGTGACAGGCGGAGCCTCCATCCAGATAACGAGTGAAGAGACTGCCATGCATCTTGAGCTTATCCAGCACATTCACTGAAGGGTCTTCTACGGGATAGAAATAACTGTTATAACAGTCGCGAGGGACGAACAGATTGATTTGATGATCCCATGCCGCGTTCTTAACTCCCAGATTTTCCGCTGGGACCATTTCGGTGTTCCACAGCAGGCCAGGCTTTCGAGCCAGTCGGTTAGCCTCATAGATGGGCTGAAGAACAGCATCTGCGTATGCTGCATACTTGGGATTATCTGCATCAATAGCAATTCCAAGCGATTCTGCCCCCTCAAGGAAACCGTTAATGCCAATGGTCAGATACTGCTTTTCCGGGCTGACGAATCCTGCGTCATAAACGGGTAGAAGCCCACTGCGTCGACGCTCTAAAAGGATGTCATTGAACGCGAGTAGATACTTGTGAACCTTTTCAACTTGTTCGCGCATAGCATCACGGATGTCTTCCAAAGGCGTATCCCAAATGGCATTTTGTACAAGACGATTTACGTTGATCGTCATCACGCACTTGCTGCCGGTCGCCACGCCGCCTGCACCAAGTGTATAGCTGAAGGTGTTGTCCTGCAGTTCATTGCGCAATCGGCAACAGCTTGCCAGACTGTCCACGCTGTCGGAACGGTACACAAAAAAACTGTGCTGTTGCGCCCACATCTCGGCGGCAAAGTCTGCCCATTCCTGATCGACATAATCATGACCATCGTCCAGCAGATTGAGCGTTTCCACAGGAAATGTCAGTAGCTTACGCGTACGCTCCTGATTAAACCATCGCATGAAGCGTTTTTGCAGCCAGTTTACGGACGCCCAGCACATTGGTGTTCCATCAGGGAAAACGAAGGTTTCAAACATGCCTTCAAAATACGGATGATCAAAATAGGCAATATTCCAGAACACAGACTGATTCCCGCGGGCAGCTGCAGGCTGATTCAGGCTGTATACCACCTGTTCAAACGCATCGGTGATGACCTTATCGATGGTTCGCTGCCGACTGGACAGGTCGGCTAGGTCATCCACATGCAGATAATAGTTATTCCCATATTCCTTGCGAATGAAATAATCCATATACGAGAGCCATTCTGGCGTTGAAACTGCACCGCAGAACTGGCTTGCCAAAGCAAAAACCAGGTTGATAAAGGCACCGCTAAAGGAAGTAAGGTTTTTCGGAGCTTCGCTGGTGCCGCCGATGGAGGTATTGCCATGAAACAGGAAAGGATAGAGCGTCACACTGGCGCAGTAGGGCTTGCCTACCAAAGCTGTTTCATCGTGCCGGTAGATTTCATGTTCCTCCAGCTGCCGCAGGTATTCTTCAGCCAAATCCGTGCCGTACAGTTCCTTGAGCTTGCCATACATGGCCAGGCGGTTGATGGAGATAGCGTCGCGCTTATAAAGTTCGGTTTCCTATGTGGCTATGTTTTTGCTTTCCACGTTGGCGTTGGGGTCAACCTCACTTCCAGAAGCAGCGTTGGGCGCATCTGTGTAGCGATTGATAAAGTCCTAATGCCTTTGATGAGTCTTGTACTTATCGATTCTCATCTGATTTTATCCTTCCTTTCAGCTTGTGGCAAAGTGGTTATCCTGTAAAGCCATTGCAATGCCCCTCAGTACAAAAATCGCACAAGGCAATGCGATGCCATTTCCATAGAGCTTATACTCTGCTGAATCGGTATGTAGCCGGTTGTACCATCGCACAAGTTGTTCGCGATAAGAAAAAGGCCTGTAATGTTTCTAGGTAAGCTCTGCATGCGTTTTCCGTACCTCTTCCCAGAAGGAGACTTCCTCATCGGTCATGTCATCTTTGTGAACGGGAACTGCCCAGCAATCCGGTAATCCTTGAAGCCTTGCACATTCGGTGGGGGATAGACGGCGAACTATGTATTTGCGCCCTTGCCGTTTTTCGGCGAGGAACTCGCGCTCCTTGCCATTGCGTGCTCCTGGTCCCTTATAGTAAGAAGCGTCCAGCGTTTCAGCGCGTTCACCGCCATAAGCGATAATGCTTGTATAGTCCGAAATGCGACTTTCGTGATTGCCGGTCATCGTTGAGCATACATGGCTGTCCCCATATCCCCTTGCATCTGTGCGCAGAGGGTTAACAATCAGCTTATCGGCTTGCACATACTGACGGCTCGGACCACGCCAGTCTGCCGCACATAACGCCCCGGTTGTTACCTGATAACATGAGGAAGGCGCATTTTCGTTTCTTTGCGAGGTATATGCGAGATAGGACTGCTGCTTTGCACCTGGATCTGCTGCTAAGGCACCGGCTTGCTGTCCAAGGTCACGCACTTCATCTCGTTGATTCTGAGCAAAGCATATCAGGTGGCTAGGACGTGAAGGTCGGTTCTCGCCTTCTGTACGCAGACATCCAAAGCCAGGCATCCAGTAACCCTGACCGGATTCGTTACATACCGACTGAGTGATGCTGCCGTTCTTTATCCCTGATCCATTGAGAAAGTCATCGTCTCCTCCAAAGCTTTCCGTAGCATCGGAGGAAGCTCTTTGCCCCTGCGCTGCGCTCTGCGCAAGATTCCCTCGCAAGCCCGGCTGCTCAAATAGTATTTTTCCGGCACGTTGGCCTGTAAGATCTGCGACAAGGTAGATACGATCTCTTCTTTGGGGCACGCCCCAGTATTCCGCTCCCTAAACGCGCCATGCGATGGAGAAATGATCTCCCAGGACCTCTCCGGCTCGCAGCCATTTTCCTTTTGGAGGTTCAGGAACAGAAAGGGTATCATGGCAGATGGCGACAAACGCTTGGAGCACGGCGCGAAAGTCTTCTCCTTTACCAGAGGAGAAGAGTCCGGGAACATTTTCGAAGATGGCGAATTTTGGGTATTGCCCATTGGTGGCACCCCTCATTTCCTTAATGATCCGTATTGCCTCAAAAAAGAGACTACTTCGTTTCCCTTCATGGAGACCGACTTGCTTTCCGGCAACAGACTAATCCTGACAGGGGCTGCCGAAAGTGATCACATCGACAGGAACGACATGATCTCCATGAACCTTGGTGACGTTCCCGAGATGCACCAGCTGAGGGAACCGGCTGGTGGTAACGGCAATGGGATAGGGTTCAACTTCAGAAGCCCAGATTGGAACAATGCCATTCAGCAAACCCGCCAGTTCAAAACTGCCGCTTCCTGAAAAAAGGGAACCAAGCGTCATCATGGAGTTACCTCCAGATCGTCAAAGACCACAGGGATATGCGCCTTTGCCTGTGCGAGCATCAACGCCATCTATTGATTCATTTCGGGATATACACCCTTTCCTGTACGCAGTGAAAGCATGTGCCTCCACTGTCGAAGGTTGGCTTTCACAACCATATGCGTTGCGGTTGAATTGGGAAGCACTTTCCGGGCGTCTTCGGGGCGGCATCCACAGCGAAGCATGTAGCGATAAGCATTTTCGGAATCCTCCATGCTGAAGGCCCAGAATCTGGACGCGGTATCTGTTTCCTTGAAGAAGGCGGGACGGATAAAGGCAATTTCGCCATTCATGCAAACGTACCGCTGACTTTCAATGCAGAAGCTGGCAAGCCGGTGACGTGTGAGCTCTGCCATGACATCGCGTGAAGTGATCTATTCAGCGGTCATATCGCCGAATTCCAAAGGGGACATATGCCCCCGCTTGATCAGCGAGCGAACAAAGGCCGGTGCGCTGTTTGCTGTGGTTTTCCTTTGAGAGGCGTAACAGGTTCTACCGGCATATTCGATTTGCTGGAGAACTTCGCTGCCATTGCAGGGGGTTAGGATCTTTACGGTTTGCTGGATGATGCGCATGATTCTTTTTCCTCCAGTTCATCAAGCTCTGTGATTTCAGTATTCAATCTAGACATGAGCGTTCGGTAGGTCAAGGCGCAGCCGACCTACGTGCCATCATCCTACAGCATAAGGCATTTCGTTGCGCGACCAAAACTCATGTCCACATAATGTGACTGCTTTGCTTCTCGAGCAGCCTTTACCAGTCTTCGTGCACTGGCGGTTTGTGGATTCATCAGCAACACGATACGATTGGCACAAACCACGTTTCCAAAGCCGGCATGGATGAATTTCTAAGGGGGACTACTCACATTTTCACCTCCTGATTCATAGGAATTGATGTCGTTGGCCGTTTTGTCGTGACGCAAAACGTCTGGTGGGAGCGACGAGATTCGAACTCGTATGCCGTAGGCAAAAAGTTTAGAGCTTTCCGCGTATGCCAATTCCGCCACGCTCCCGAACATGAATTCCGGGAGATCCGGAATTCAAGGCTGACTCACACAAGTATTTCATATCTTGTGAGCCAAAGCTCAGAACGATCGTGGTCGGGCCTGGCTTTACCATCGAGAAAATGATAACAGGGCTTTCTCTCCCAGTCGATCAGCCGCAAAATGGAACCGGTACTGAGGGGAAGACGCTTGAACAGCTCTTTTCGGATTTTCATCATGCCAATTCTGGCGGTGGCGATGCTGTACAAGCGCACCTTGGGGCTGAAACGATTATCAATATCCAGAACGGCATATTCATTCTTGAGATCAGCAAAGGTTGATATGGGTGTGCCGCAGTGCTCAATCTCAAAGCGCAGTCGTTCATAGGCGGAAATGTTTTCGTCAGCCAGTTCTCGTTCCATGCTGCGCAAAATGCTCAACCGCTTTTCGCGTGTAGAGTCTGTATGCGCTTTGGAGACGCGGAATTTGCCATCCCTGAATTCATGAAAGAGTCTCTAGAGCTTGCCCATCTTACCGAACTCCCTGAAATAGTCGAGACGAATGAGTATCTCAACAACCTGAGCATCAAACGCCGGTTGGATCTCCATATCGTAGAGGAGATCAATGAAATAGTCGTAAGTATTCCCACGCATCTGATACAGTGCGTCTGCTACCCGCCTGCTGATGTGCTTTACGGAAGTTAAAGCATCAGAAATCGTATTGACAGAAGGTTCCACGCAGAAGTCACGGTTATCCTGACGAAATTGGCACGGAGCAATGCGAATCCCAAAGCTTCGCCGCATTTCGTCCTTGGCCGCGGCAATTCTGTCCTTGTCACCTTTTTTTGCGTAACTGGCAAGGAGTGTAACGTAGTACTCCTATGGAAAGTGAGCTTTGAGATATGCGCCGTAGAGGGAATCCAAGGCGACACAGACTGCGTGGGAGCTGTTGAAGCCATAGCTGGTAGCGTCCTCAATGATCTGCCAGACTTTCTCAGCGGACTGTGCATCAGTTTTTGCTCCGAAGTTTTCAATGAATCGCGCTTTTAGCGGCAATACCTTTTCGGGATGCTTTTTGCTGATGGCTTTGATAGCGGCGTAGGATTCCGGTGAGGTAAAGCCCGCATATTGTAGCGTCTTCATGGTCTGTTCTTGAAAAAGGATGAAGCTTGAGCGCATGTCTCGTGTCTGAATCAGCTGATCAAAAGCAGGAATGCCGTAGTCAAAGTGCCTTCGGGCAAGGAAGGTAGGCAACATGGATTTGAATGCCGGTCGAACGGCGGCAACGAACGAAGCCAGTTCCGTGATGTTCTTTGGTTTGTACTGCATGACCTTTTCCCTCGTTTTTTCTTGTTCAACCTGATTCAGACCCATCGTGAAACCCTCAGCATACATCCGCCAGGTTGCAGAATCATCTCTTGTCAGCCGTAGCAAATCGCTAACGCCCGGCATATCCTACCCGGCACGAGCAAAGGCCTCGCGATTGATCTTGACCACATCCACATGCAGCAAATCATTTTTCAAATAGCCAAACGCTTCAGCAGTCGCACCATCGATGAATGCTGCATAGAGGCTCTTTTTCTTGTTGCCTTTGACATTAAGGCGGATGATGCCAATCTCCCGGCGAATATCTTCTCTACATAGCAGGTGGGCGCAAGGATGGGGAGCAATAGAGTCGACCATGCCCATGTATGCTTCTGAGCGAACAATGAGATCACAGTACTCTTTCGGTACATAGTCTGTGATCTGGATAGAATCCCGGACATCTTCCTCTATGTAGCGCAAGGCTTGCTCATAAGCTTTCAACTGGTCGGCAACACGGTTGGCAAGCTCAAAGGGCACGTTTGCTGCCCGACAGTACATCTTCCACGCGGACAGACGTTTAAGCGTACCGAACGCTACCATGGGTGCGCTACGCCAAGGGCCTAGAACCTCGGCCTGTGCCTGCTGGAACACTTCCTCGTTGGCGACGTTCAGGTCTATATCGGGGAGGTTGCCCGACAGGATGCGGTCGGTGGAGATGAAGCGGTCTGGATACATCTCAACAGGAATGGAGAAACGGTCTACAGAGGAAAAACCCAACAACATGTTGGTGAAATAGGAGACGGCGGAACCGCGCCCTGTTGGGGTGATAACGCCGCCCATGGCTTTGGCGCGGCTAACAATCGCGTAGTCCAGCAGAAAGTAATCGGCCATGTTGGTGGAGGTCACAACCTCCGTCTCGTAGCGGATGCCCTCCAGCCGAGGTTCCTTTTCCGCTTCGCTCATGCCCTGTGAATAGCGAGCCCACTCGGCATATACGGTGTCCAGATATTTCTGGTTGCGCTCCTCTTGTGTCAGCTCTGGATAGATCGTCGGCAACTTCTTTGAACGGTCAAAGGTCACGTCCTCAAAGGAAAGAAACACATTGGTGTTCTCCATGGCCTCTGTGATCTGCGCTTCCGAGAGCACGCCCTGTCGACGGAAGCGGCGCATGGCCTCCTCAGCGTCAGGGTAGTCAAGATACCATCCATCTTCATCTTCGTATCTGATGTGATTGGCTTCCAGACGCTGATCGCGAAGCGCAGCATCCTGCGGCAGAATGAAGTGGCTGTCTGCACCGAAAATCAGCGGGATACCGTATCTGCGGTATAACCCGAGGATGAAGCTGTTAATCTTCTTCTGCTTTTCGGTGTCGTGGTACTGCACTTCGAGCATGAAGGACGTACCGAAGTGCCTATAGAGCCGTTGAATCAGCTTTTCTGCCTCGGGCAGGCCATATTTGTATACACCTGCGATACAGGCAGTGGTGACAAACACATCCTTCGGATCGAAGGAGAGCAGCAGTTCCATGTCTACCCGCGGACGGTAATAATAACCGCTGAGGTTGGCTTCGGAGAGCGCAAAGTTCAGATCGTAAACACCTTTCTCCGTTTTGGCTGCCAAAATGATGTGGCAGTTGGTACTGTCTTTTTCACGACGATTCCTGACGAAGTATGCTTCGGCCACATAACGCCATTTTAGGTCATACTTCTGTGCAATCAAAGCGCACTGACGATAATTGCCCTGTGTGCCGTGCGCACAGGAGGATAAGATGGAGTGCCCCAATTCCTTGGCGCGTCGGGCATAATCCTCCAACGTCGCTACGGAATCCGTCAGCATGAGGTTGGAGAAATCATCGTGCTTATGATAGTTCTGATAGATCATTTGTGCCTCCTGCTGTTGATGATGGTTTCTCCAATTGGACAATGGTCGCGTACCGAGCAAATGAATTTGCAGAAATAACCCGATGCAGAGACCTGCCAATCTCGTTCGCTGCGGATGCGGTGGATTGTCTGTTCCGTCCAATCCTGCATCTCGCTATAGGCTTGAGAATCAAAGAATTCGTCGACCCATTTGTTGTATCGAAACATATTGAAGCGAAGAAGGGTGGGATATATGCCGTATTTTTCCCGGACGTGCGCCGCATACAGATAAAGCTGACGCTTGTTGGCATGCAAGTCTTTCATCAGCGACTGCATGGACTTTGACTTGTGGTCGATGACGGAGATCGCGCCAGTGTTTCGGTCGCGCAAAATCAAATCGGCAATGCCCACGAACCGATTTCCCCGAATGTTGATTTCAAACCGATCCTCTACGGAGAGAATCTCCTGCTCGCCAAAGCCGTCAAAGGCGTTGAAGTAGGCAAGACCTTCCTCGAAATACTTGCTTGCCAGTTCGCGGGGAAAGGGTGGAAAGCTGTGCTTGACTGCCTGGTCGTATTCGCTCTCATACGCTTCAGACAATTCAAAGGACATGAGCTCGCCCTTTGCCCAGCGTTCAAGGATATTGTGACAATGGATACCGTACTCAGCATAGGCATTTCCTTCCTGAGACACGCGGTCGACATACTGGAGCTTGAAGGACAGCGGACACCGATCAAACTACTGAAGCTTTGAGAAACTCCATTTCATGTCTTCTGGGATGATGCACATGACAAATCTCCTTCGTCATTCTTAGAATGGCTGAGATGTCTCAGCCATGCGTACAGCATACTCCGGCAGGCTGTCTGCGCGCGGAACAGGAGCTATTATCCCTTCTTGATTCCAAGAATAGTGACACAGATCGCCTTTGTCTGCCTGATAGATTCGACGGCTATCCGGGCAGTAGCAGCATTCGATGAGCCGACATAACCCACCCTCGCGGTTTTTAAGGATTCGCAGGTTGGGCCTTTCTACTACGATTGCACTGTCTGCTAATCGGATAGTGGCAGAGCTGCCACCAATGTCGTCCTGCCCTAATCTTTCTCCGGCTTTGACTTTGCGGGGATGTGCCACCAATAGCACGTGGACATGGTAGCGTGTGGCGAACTTTTTTAGTGCGTTGGCAAAGCGGCTTTGAGCCTTGGTTTCCTCTTCTGAATCGGAAAGCGCGGTCATGAGGTTATCAGCGAGGAAAAGCTTACAGCCATAACGACGCACTGCCATAGTGAATACTTTGAGGATGCTCTCGGACTGGTTGGCCTCAAATACCTCGTTGTTATCGAATAGGTAGAAGCGGTCGCGGTAGTAGTCTAGGAGCCGCTCCTGTACTGGATAGGAGATGCAAGGGATTTGCTTATCCCGTACAGCGTCGTACTTGAGGCCGATATACTCTGAGCCTGCCGCCTGCAGGTTGATCCACTCCTAAAAATGCTCCTTGGTCAGCTCGCCGGAATAGGCACAAACGGAATAGCCCTGCTCGATGGCTGCCAAGAGAAGCTGACCGGCAACCGTACTCTTGCCCTGACCAGGCTTGCCGGTGAACACCGTCATAGCGCCTTCAGCAAGTCCACCGATGAGCTCATCCAGCGCAGGAATCATCGTCTTGATACGAGGAATGGCTGTGGGATCATAGGGGACGATGTCCGCCTATTGGATGATACCCTTAACCGGGACGGGCTGGGCACTATCCAGCGTGTGAAGCAAAACTTCCGCGCCGTGAAAGAAGAGAATTTCGTTGGCATCTTTGCAGGGAGCGCCGTCAGGACGGTCGGGATACTCCTCGACAATGCTGCATCTTGTTTCGTCCAGCCGGCGTAAGACCTCACGTACCATTTTGCGACCAGGCTCATCGTTGTCGCCAAAAAGAATGATGGACTGAAATTTCTCCAGCCAGTCCCAGCAGTGATCGATCCATTCAAGGTTTGCGCAACCAGATGGCACTGAGACCACATTGCGTACGCCGGCTTCATACAGGGAGAGGGCGTCTATCTGCCCTTCTGTGATGACCTAAGGCTGTGAAAAGGAGCACATATCCATGCCAAAGAGAATCGGACGAGTACCAGCGGTTTGCCACTCTTTTCTTTCATTTGACTGTGGTTTTTGCGGCGTGCGGAACTTCACATATTCAAGCACATTATCGCGATAAAACGGAAAGACGATGATCCCGTTTCTGTCGCTGCTGACACGGAAGGCGTCCAATGTGTCACGGCTGATCTTTCGCTTTTCGAAGTAAGCGTCAATGGCGTTGGTTCGGGGCTGGAGTCTGATATTAGGCAGCACATATTGCTTTCTCCCTTTGGAGATGGGGCGGAGAAACTCCGCCCGCTCCCCAAAATGCGTCGCCAGATCCTCGAACCTTCCACGCGCGCTGCAACTGCCACGCTTACAGACGTACACGCCGTCTGTCAGATTAAGCGCGAATGTATGCCGGTCTGCATTTTGACCGCCGTGACAGAAGGGGCATAACTCAGGAATCAATTCATCTCCACGTATTTTGTAAGGTGATAGATGATTCGAAGCAAAGCGCAGGATATCAGTTAGCATGTTCGGAGTCCTCCAGACTAGACCGATATTTGTGGCGGATGTGTTTAAGGATACGAGATACCTGGCTCTCACTGATGTTGGTGCTGGCTGCGATTTCCCGCTGGGTATAGCCGTCGAGCTTCATTTGGAGAACCTGTTGTTCCAATGGATGCAGTGAACGCTGAAAACGTTGGACATCGATTGCCTCGGTTAGTATGGTTTCAAGCTCTGCACCTGTTTCAGCCGTTTCCAGGTGTTCAATCGGAAGGATACAGATTGAACGAATGACGCTTGAAAATTTCTTTTCAGAACAATGGAGTGGAGCCATGCGCCTGACATGAGACTGGAGGGCACGCAGAATATTGAAGTAATAGCGTTCTGCTTCTTCCATGGAGGGCGCTGCGCGCAAGCGGCTCCATAGTGCCTACCGTGCTTCCTGCATCAGATCCTCGGTATCATCCGGCTTCCGATTCCCTGCGCGACGTCGATATCCAAGCACAAGAAAGCGCAAACTAGACTCATGGGAAAGCAGGAATTCCCGTTCTTCAACCGGTGTTAGCTACATATCTGGGCCTCCTTTTGTTAGATGGGCAACTCATCATCCGCCGCAGAATGTGCCGGGGTTCGGGAAGAAGACTGCGTTTTTGCAGGTAGATCGATGTCCGAAACATTCACCTGAACAGAAAGCCGCTGATTTCCTTGCTTGTCGACATACGGGCGCAAGCACAGATCACCGGAGATCGTGATTTTATCCCCTTTGTGCAAATACTGAACGGCAATCTCCGCAAGCCGGCGCCAGACGGTACAGCGATAGAAATTCGTGATATACTCGCCATTCCCGTCTTTTGCCCGCGTGTCAGAGGCCAGCGTAAACGATGCTGAATTGGAGTCTCCGACCGATGAAAGAACAGGATCAGCCGTGAGTCTGCCTGTGGCAGTCAGTTTGTTGATGCTCATACGCTTTCCTCCTTAAATGCGTTGTAAATGGCCATAAGGGTCGCTTCATCTGTTATCGTGCGATAGTTTGCGGTACCAGCAATCTCTTTGAGCCGCGATGCCACCTGCGCCTTTTGTTCTGGCGCAAGGCCGGTACAGCGTGCTTTAAGCAACTGATCCACACGCTCTTCCCACGACAGCGTTTCATTATGGCTGGGGGATAAGGGTCGTTTGTCAGCTGTACCGCCAAGCCATCCGGCGATTCTGGAGCCTGTCTCCGGGGTAACTACGAAGTATTGTCCATCAAACAGGCCGGTTCGGTCTTTGGTTGCCACTGCACTGTGATCCTGAGCAAGCTCAAAGAATACACTGAATTCGTATTCCAATCCCTCCCGGAAGACGGGAGCCATTCCGACTTTACGGGGACTCTTCTTGCCATTCCCGTTATCTTCAATGACATACTCTGTTTTGGTTCGCAGCGTGGCTGCTACATGCATGGGGCACTGAAGAATCTTATCCACCAAGCGATTATGAAGCGGAGTCACATCGCGCCATGCCGTATAGCTGTTACCGCTGCGCTTGGCGATGTTGGCCTGCATATCCAGCAGACCACCCTCGCCGGACCACGCATGAGAGAGTGAGTCAATGATGAGGAATTCAACACCCGCATCTTCCGCCGCTTCGATAGCCTCCAGATAACGTGCTGCGCTGAAAGGTGCTTCCAGAGGGATGGTCAAATGTTCTCCAACCTGTATACCTCCGACGGTTGCACCCACATAGAGACTGCCAGATCCGTTTTCAGTATCGATGACGCAGATTTTCTCCCAAATGGCTTCATCAGTGAGGCTTGGATACTGAGCGCGAATCAGACCATAGCCGAGCTATAACGAGCTCTATGTCTTGCCGCTGCCAGAACTGCCCGCAACGCCGATTTTGAGACGTGCCATCTGCCGTTTGGCTTTTTGAATTTGAATTGCCATGCCGTTCCCTCCGTTTCGATTGTTATCTCGCTTACAAGACAGGCATTTTCTCGATTTCTTTGCACTGGATCGAACAAGATTTCGGGAAAAGGCGCTTGCTTCCAGTAACGTTGACGCGCATGATTATAACAGTGCATGGATTCACCCACAATGAAGCAGTTTATACTGCCAGAACATGCGCGTTGCCCCAGGAAAAAAATGAATAAGGAAACGGAAAGGGAAACCCATGACTCATGGACAATTATCTTGCGGAGGCAACAAGGCTTTTGGCAAGGACAGTGCTGTTTAGCGCTTCCAATCGTTCCTCCATGCTGGAATGTATATATCGGTTGGTAACTTGTACGCTCGTATGACCACCAATGTCACGGGCCAGTGCCGAGCCTCCACTCTGATCAATGGCAGTCAGAAGTGTATGGCGAAAAATATGTACACCGGTCTTAAGATTCAACCGTGACTGCTTGGATGCAAGCGAGCTCCAAAGAGCCTTGCGATCAAGCCTTCCTCCCTTCTGTGACGTAAATAACGGCGCGTCAGATTCGACAGGACCACGGCTTTGAAGATACCGGTCGATATAATCAGGTACAAAGCCGGCGACGCTAACGTGAGTCCAGTTTCCGCCCTTGCGCAGACAAAACAGTGTGCCTTTGCGAATCTGATCCATCTGATAGATGTTGAGCGCACAGACTTCAAACGCCCGCAGTCCGCTGCCGAGGATCAAAGCAACAATCGCGGCGTCACGTAAATCCGTCCGGCGCGGTCTGGCACCGAGGAGAGCTTTGAGCAGAAGCTCAATATCCCCTGTTGAATACCGCTTTCCAGCGTCGCGTTCAATCGTTTTGGGGGTTGTCTTCTCCTTTATGCAATGCAGCACAAGGGACGGATCCTGGCTGAGTTCGCCGATTGATACCATATATCCGAAAAAGCGTTTGAGAATCACCACGTAATTATTGCGGGTACTGATCTCATATTCCTGAGCAAGCCATTGGAGATATGCAGACAAATGCATGCCAGATATATGTTGCAGATCTTCGCGTGACAAGCTTAGATGGTAGTTTTCGTCCAGATAACGCTCAAACCTGCGCAGAAAGTCTCCGTACTGACGAACGGTTGCCGGTCGTTTGTCTTCGGCATCAAGCTGTGCCTCAAAGAATGCGATGGGTGTCTTCATGGCTCTCATCCTCCTGACAGAGCTCAAGGTATTCATGGAGCACATCCAATAGCCTTGCGTTCATGGAATAGTGCCAATTGGTTTTGCCGTTTCGCTTGTCCTGCGAATCGAAGGAAATCCGATGGGCGTAAAGAAATTGCTCCAGCAGTCTGTCAGAGGTGATAAGTGTGATGGATTTCATATGTACCTCCATAAAAACAGACTGCTGCGTATTTGCAGCAGCACTGTCAGAAGATAATAGGCAGATCAATCGGTAACCTCATAGTAATAGCGGAGTTCATCTCCGATCAGAGTATTTGCGGCGTATTGATCTGCTTTCCGCCATAATGAATCGTAGACCTGAGCGAGAGCGTCATTGTGCTCATAATGCTGCCAGATCTTGTGGTTTAGAACAAGGACAAGCTCGGTAAGATACTGATAGTCGTCTTTCCATTCCTGAAAGGCACGGCTATAGGTATCCTGTACAGCGTCAACTCCAAATGTATCAGCAATGGAAAAATCCTGCCAAAAGGTCGTGATGGGCGTGTATCCGGTAACTGATGCGATTTCCCAAAACATCATGACACAGCCTCCATTTATATTATGATTCTGTGAAAGAAAAGACCGCCAGGCGGAGCTGGCGGTTTGCAGAAGGAGGGATGGTGAATTTTGGTTTGATTCTTGTTTTATGGCATCCGTACTGATAGGCTATTACAGAAGGTTCTTGCTTAGGATCTCTCAAATCGTATATGATAAATGCATTTATCGAAAGCCGAAGAGAAGAGAGAGCCAGTCCTGACGGCTGTGCAAAATACGGCTTATATAGACGTCGTGTCCATCGACCCGGTAGAAAACCAAGTAAGGCGAAACAACCAAATACCGATAGCCTTGTGCGACAAACATAGGTTGATCTGTTCGCAAGGCAGCACCAATATAAGGGGTAGATTGTAGTCTGCTGATGGAGTTATCGAAAACAGACAGAAGCTTTTCTGCCGCAACAGGGTTTTCCAAACAAACATAATCGAAAATTGCGTCAAGATCATCAATAGCCTGCTGGGCATAGCGGATCCGAAAGTCAGCCATTCTCAATCCGCTCCTTTAGGCGTTGCATGACAGATTCATGGCTTGTCAGCTTGCCTTCAGCAATCTGACGGTCAGCAACGGCTAGCTTCATTTGTAGGCGATACCACGCTTCCCGGCGGCAGAACGCTTCGTGACTCATAACCACCAGATCGTTTTCTCCATTGTTGGTTATGAGTATAGGGTCGTCGGTTTGATGGCACAGTTCAGAAAAGCCCTTATAATCTGAGCGGATTGCGGTCGATGGTTTTACTGTCAGCACACTGGGAGTGCGGAATTCGCTCATGGATATCATCCTCCTGATATTTATCTAATCACATTCTACCATTCTTCTGGCGGGAAATCAAGGAGAAAAGCAGGTAACTCCATTCGCTTGTGGTCAGCGACTCATACGTCAAGCCGCCAGAAATGTCTGGCGGCTTGACAAGCAGATGCAGAGCTACTCTTTCCCAGCGTAAGAAACATCCTAAGGGAGATCGCAGCGTGTATGGTATCTCGCGGTGCATCAACTGGTAATCATCATGATTCAACCAAGATTCTTCCACACACTGCCCTTATCATATCCAGGATGCAGAACAGACCAGTCAAGCCTGGACCTGACGCTTGTACAATACCTTCTTCTTATAGCTGATCTGATGAATATCCGAAGCAAAAAGCCTTCCCCAATTGCCATAAAGCGTTACAAACGAAGCACGGCCGGTAGCATCCATTTGCCATAGCGAGTAATCGGAATCATCAGCGCGAGCTAATGCAGAGGCAGCTATTCTGCAGGACATGCTCTTACCCTCCTTGATAATTTCAAGCGCGACCATCTTCATGGTTTTAGGATCGACACTTTCAGCTATCTGTCGGCGAAGATGGTGTTGACCTGGAGTTGTCTCCAACTCATTAAGCTTGTCTGTGAGAAGCGCCAGTTCCCAAAGCCTCTGGTTGATGCGCTTAGCGTTCTTGATGATGTATTCATCAGCCATCTGCTCAGCGAGTGTGTCAGGATGATTGATGGCCTGCACATAGAAGCGTGAGGATGGATTTCCCTCTTTTACAACAGGATCAAAAACCGGGGTTGACCGATGATAAAAGCAGTATCTGGCTTCTTCTTCAAGCCTGTACTGCTTATAGTAATCCTTGTCATAACAGGGAGCCGCGCTCGCGTCAGTTTCGGGAACCGGCTTGCCATCCACTTTTAAAATAACCCGTTCGGTGGCAAGCGATTCGAGACGATGAGCGATCTGTTGAAGTGATATGCCTTCTGTCGGAAGTATCCGGGCAAGATCATAGCAAGGAGCAAACAAAGCTTTGTGGATATGGCTGTAGATCCCGGCAAGTTTAGCCTTCTCGTTCAACTCGTGAGTATCTCTGTATCCTGACAACATATAAATGAAATCTGTTTCGTCATCATAATAGCTGCGTAAAAGACAATGATTCCACCCATTAAAGAAAAAGGCCAATTCAGAAACGTTGCGATCAGCAAGGAAGGCTAGGATGGTAGACTCAGATATGGAATTCATCATTTGCATCTCCTTTCAGCGATTAGTGATGCGTGAGAAGCACAGCTATTTCTGAGATCGTATCAGGAAGCGGTAGCGTTTCGTTGTCGAGATGATTGATGGCACCAATAGAGCCGGGCGGACAATCTCGGATGATACGGCCGGTGTCATAGCGTAATTCCAGCGTATCCCTGCTGAAATCCGGAACAACCGTTAGAATTTGATATGCAGATATGGTTTGGGCTTCCCGACTATCGTAGACACGCAGTAGAGCTTCTGCACGCAGTCCAAAGGGACCCGATACATTTACAGGCTTACCCAGATATGCTTCCAAATCCTTTGCCAAGGGGCGAAGAACGGAATCAATCCAGTTGGGAAAGACAAGGGCGCACTTTTTCTGCTTCAGTTTTTTGATCTGGGTAGAAAGACGGTTCATTTGCTGTTGCTTGATTTCGATTCTGGTATCCAGTGCATCGCGCTGAATGATATAATCGTGATAGGCCTGATTATATTGGGTGCAGTACAGCAACTTTACCTCCTTAAGACATGCTCACCTGATTCATTGTTTTTTCTTCGATCCAGTATGCATTATCAAGTGAATACTGATCGAAAAGACGTTTGTACTCAGAGAGGGTAAGCCTGTTGTTTCCGCTTTGACCTATGAGATCACGAACAGTTTCGTCTTTGGCAATCAAACATTCCAATAGATGACAGGCTGTGTTATATTGCGTGAATATGCCTGCGCAGCGTGCTCCAAGTTCATCATCCACCATGGCTGCATACACCTTGCCCCCACCCATGGCAAGTCCCGAATCGCGCAGGGCTTGTGCAATGGGTGCGTCGCTGCTGTGGTATGCAAAGAAGGGAAAATAGTCACCGTTGCTCCATACAAGTTCTTCATTGTATAGATCAGGATGATGAGCGACTATGAATTGCAGCGGTGTTCCATTATCGAGCAATTGCAAAAGCAATAGTGCATCGTTCTCCAGAGCGACACAAAGATAGTTTGTTTCATGGCTAACAACAATCTGGCCGATGTAACCGGCAAAAGTTTCTTCATGGCCGGGCAAAGACGTCACCTCCTTGAGAGGAAGTATTCAAGCAACGATCCTTTTCTTTTTCCAAACGTGCAAGAGATTTGACAAAACGCTCTTTCGGGATAGGAGAGAGTAGCCGCATGATCCGACCGTCGCGCCAATTGGTCAATTCCTCTTTCAACTGCTGCCAGTTTTGATGAAGAACGCAGACTTCACGGATCAGATCAGATGTCGTGCTCTGGATAAGAAGCTCTTTGAGCGCTTTGCCGCTGACAACAGAGCTATCGGAGGTCATGATGATGCGAGCATCAGATTCAAGCTCGGACGCGCAGTTGATTTCAAACAATGCTGCGTCATCAATGGGATGAGGAACGACAGCAATCACCGGATACGACAATTTATCGAGATGAAACAGGTTCTTTCGCAGCATCAGCTTGCTCTCAACTTCATACCTATCTGTATTGTTATTTTCATTGAGATACTCGACATCAATAAGCTGGTGATCTCCGATCAGCTTCTCGACCTCCTGGGAGGACAGCTGCCGGCTTTCCAGGTCTGCATTATGCTGCATCCGCTCCTGTTCACGCTGCTTTTGGCGATGAATGTTGTCCGCCCAGTTGCATGCCTCATCATAATGGAGGGTATTCATATTAAAGCTGTGGCAGTTGACAGAAAGTTGCACCAAGCCGTCTTTTCCTTTACTGCTGGGATAGACATGCCATCCGGAGGGATCTTCGATCAGTTCCTTGGCAAAGGAAGGCAGGTGCAGCTCCATTCCGGACCTGAAATCAACGGCCGCATCGTACGCGTAGTCGTCGGTATAGCGTCCATCGCATTGCCCCATGTAGATTTGTCCGGACAGAATGGCTTTCCAGACATGCGGTAAAGTCCACTTTTCAGGTGCTTGGATCGGCTTGATCTTGCGGAAAGGAGAAAAGACTCTGGAGGATTTGAGATCGCTTTGCCAAATGTGACAATCCATCTCAGGTTTTTCACCACGCACAAAAAACTTATCATAGACTGCCCGAAACGTATCAAGGCCAGCGTGCATCACGTAGGGCGAATACTCGTCTTTCGGTTGGAAAACGATCTTCTTGCAGGCTTTTCCGGGCAGCAAGGCGTCGGTGAGGTCGATGATTACGATACGCTGAACACGCACCTCGATATAGGCGTTGATATCTTGAAAGTACCCTTCATCCTGTTCCCAGCAAGACACTTCGGAAGAATGACAAACAGGGATGCCATCCACGGTATCATAAGCAGGAAAGAAAGCTGTGGACTCATTGAGTCGAGAAGGAGTGGTTGGCAGATCAGAACCAAGCAATTTTTGGGCAAAAGCCATATTGGTGTCATTGTGCTTGGCATACCAGCATTTTTTAACGCGGTGATAATGCCATCTGGCATTGGTGAGCGCGGCCAGCACAGACCTGTCCGGCTTTTCCGGAAAGTGCAGTTCCAAGCCGTTGTGTTCCTGATTGATCAACAATTTGACGCTTATCATGAAGACCTCCTTACTTCTTGAACGGTTCGGTGTACCATTTTCAGTATAGCGTCATGTCTCCGGTGATGTCGCGCACAAGCAAATAGTCCTGATTTTCGATAAACTGCCCAAGCGCTCCCTTTGCCTCGCCTTGAGAAACAGGTTCTGAGCAGTATTCACCATAGTCCCACTGGGCAAGATGCATAAGCGCCTCCTTAGTACATGCAGGAGGCGCTTCCCATTCCGGGAGATGAATCACTTCATAAAGCAGGCAACTCATTTTGCCTCATCCTTCCCAACGTAGCTGGCAATATAATTTTGGCAGTTCTCAAACGATCCTTCATAGATTCTCTTGCCCGAATATGCAAGCGTTTCAAAGACACATTCAGCTGCAATGCGCTTGGCATCTTTGCCGTATTCTTTGCACAGGGCTTCAAATGATGTATACCCGTAGGGATGAAGAAACAGCTCGGCAAAACTATGAGAATACACGTCATAATCACCATTGGTTTCAAGAGAAACGGTGTCAGAAATAACGGCATATCGTTCGCTGCTCAAGATAATGGTATCAACAAAATGAAAGGTATCGAGCTTATCGCTGGATTTGATCACGTGCTGGCCGGTCGAAGCGTCTGTTAAGATCCATCTGGCCATGATACACCTCTTTCTTAAACAAATCTGATTTCCAAAGCGGTGATATCACCGTTGGTTTTGGAGGCAAACACATCGTATCCACCGTCGCCATGACCTGATGTACTGAAAAACCCCAGATCGGTAAGCCATGCATCTCCGACTTTTATCTGGTCACAGAAAGCGGCCCACTGTGCATCTGTAAAGTCGGGTTTGTTGTGAAAGAAACCTGCCAAACCTGCATCAACACCGATACTTCCAATCCTCTTCATGGATTTCTGAGAAGGAATAATGCCGTTGAGATAGATTCCGATGATACCCACGATATTGGAAACGTGCAGTTCACCATCAAGTTCATAACGTTCCTTTTGGTTCCATATGTAGCATGAGTATTTGCCTGTTTTGATAGGAATGTTGTCCATTCTGCACCAGACGTCCCGATCATAACAGGGATCGGTGATGTCCACGCTTCCACCAAAATCCTTGATCCCGATTTTCTTTCTTCGCATATAGAGGGCCTCATTTCGTACGATGAGAATTGGATAAGCGGACACTCATTGGTTCTCATAGAGAGTTCAAGCGGCGTTCTCACTTGTGGCGAAATGATAAATCCTTCTTTCATAGCCGGCGGGACGTATGGATGTCGCTTCAATAAGGTCGAATGCCCAAGAACCGATCAGATCAGAATCTGTGCTGCTACGACAATAATCTCCGCAACCACGTCCGTTGCCACAAGCAGTGAGCAACGGCAATGGATGCAAGCACATATCGTAAGTGTAAAACGGATCGATTCTACCTGGAGCTATCAGGCGTCCACGACCCTTTTCAATGTTTGCCGCTATGTATTCTTTGATTGGTATAAAAACCTTCAGCGTATGGTTGACAAGATAACCTCGTTTGGTGCTCATCGTATGGATGCTGCGAGGCTCTGGTTGAACGAGCGATTCCGTATAATTCCCTCCCCATACAACATCGTAATACTTCATGAAGTCTTCATGGGATAATTTTGCTTCGTATGGATCGCCGTATTCTTCATCGGAATAATCGCCGATCCAGGCAAGACGGCAAGGAGCTTTCCAAAGCAAAGTCAGCACAGCATTGACGAAGGTGTTGCCAATGTAGGAATGCTCCATAAGTTTTAGACCGTTATCGTAGGCATGAGAATTGAGGATGCGAATTGAACCATCTTCAGAAATAAGAGTAGGCATGTAGTACTGTCCCATGACAAACCTCCTGTAAGTTAAAGTAAGTCAATTCGATAGTTAAAAAAATTAACAGTGATAGTCCACTGTTCCGCCGAAATAGTAACGTATCTCTGGCTTGGCCTGGCGGAGAAATTGGTTCAACGTGACAAGCCCTGTGTCATCACAGTCCACATAGAAGCCATATCTGTCATCATAGGCAGTATTAAGGGCAGACATTTTCGGCTCAAGATTACCCATGGTAAGAGCCTCTGGAGAAACGGTGACTGTGAGCGATGTCAGCGCGTTTATGAAACCTTCATACTCTCTTTTGAAATATGCAGCATGAAACCCATCATGCAGAATAAAACCGCAGCCATCTATATCAGAGAAAAACTCGATAAATGGTTCGGCGCAAGAAAGGGTATCTTTCAGCCATTCCAATGATTGTTCGCGGCTTTCATCTTCGGCTACATAATCTGCAATACTATATACAAACCAATGGTCTCCAATGTAATTATCTTCTGTGATTCGGTAGTTCTCCTCAACCGGAAAGCTTTCGATCTGAAAGATCTTGGAATGCATGTTCATCCCTCCATCAGCAGTAGAGATAGACAAGAACACTTTTCAACTTCCTGGCACTTTTCTTCAATCATCTCCATTATAAGGGCTCTCTCAGCTTCGGTGGGGCCATAGGAATATGGCCCTGTGACCCCTGTGTCTGTGTCAACGTAATATTCCAGCTGTACTGTGTGATACACGGGACTGTAGATAGCGTACAGATTGACCCAAGCGTCATCTCTGCTCTGCGTTTGCGTACCGAACTTGGCGTCGGCATCAAACCAGATTTCAACGTAGGCTACGACACAGGGTGGATTCCAATTTGTATCTACTTCCAAGACAGGGTCGATACGGATATTATCGCGCGTCATTTCTATCACGATCAGTTCTCCTTAAGCCACAGTATGATTGAGAAGATAGGAGGCTTCTGATTCAGAGGTATATTCCAGCATGTCTACCAACGAAGCAGCTTCGAGTGGCAAATTCCCGCGAATATCGTCTTTCAGATCTTTGATTTCGCCAAGAAACCCCCAACAAGAATCTACTTCTTCTCCGCTTAGGTATAGCTGGTAGCCGTAGCATTCGCCGCGCAGATAGCAGTCATATGTCCTGACTTCTGCCTCCATTATACCTCTGGCATTAGCGACGCTTGCTTTTGCAGTGCTTCCAAATTCCATTCGGAGCATTTCAGGCATACAATATATCCACCCCACCTGACCAGAATCCCATGGGCAACTGAAGGGTGATGTAGACATGGTAATTCCACTATGATCGTAAAGATAAAGTGGTATCAGAATAAATCCCTTTACATGCGACAGCAGTACCTTCAGATCGGTGATGCCCAACGCGTGGACGACGTCATATAAAGCATCGTCGGAAATGCGTCTATTTTGCATTAAACGGTTATAACTGCCGGTGTTATACCAGCGTATTTCACTGCCAAATGAACAGGGCTCCTTCAGATGCCACTGGCGAAGACGACGATCGTATTCGAGGCGAACTTCTTTGGCTTGGCCACGCTTGACGTATTCAAATACGAATGTAGGATTATCCTTGAACAACGTCATGACCATATCTTGCAGGAAAACGGTTGGATCGACATACTCATGCACATCTCCCAGCTGATAGCGACTGTGCCAGCAGACCATTTTGCCGAAGGGTTCGTAATCTTCGCGGGGATTCATTGGATCGCTGTCCTCTAGGACCAGAAGCGTGTACTTCCCTTTGGTTGCTGCGTACACCGCAACATCTCCTTTCAGTTTAATTTAACTGACCATGGCACTGTCGCTTTGCCAGCAGAGTATCGCAAATGCATTTGCGCGAAAGGGGTACCATGTGTTCACCACCTTGCTGAAGTGATTATGATTCAGACAGTGGAAGGACTCCGGATTTGATGGCCTCAATGATGACTTGCTCATGAGATTTTTTAGGCGTAAAAGTCGGAAGATCCCGCACATCAAAAGAGCAGGGATCCTCATAGTCCCCACCGGACAGGTCTGTTGTGTACCAATATTCGCGCCGACCCTGGGCAATCTCATCGTCTTTATAGACATGGTAGATCGTTACATCGCCATGCGTCAGGAACACCTCAGGGTCTATCCATCCGAACGGCATGATCAATCCTCCTTTATCTCAGCAACTTCATTTTGCAGGACTTCATCACGATAAAAACACTCAAAACCACGACCTGTGCGGAAGTACAGGTTTTGAAATGGTTCATTTCTTATGAGGTCTACAATGCCTTTTTCGCAATCCGCTTTCCGGCACCGCTGCAACTCGCTGGTCCAACAAGCGAGTGCTGTATCATAGTTGGCAAAGACATCCATGCCCACATAGTTTTCTTGAGGATCATGGTAGACGATAATGTGGACGCTACATTCATGCATGACATCTTCTCCTTTACTCACACCAGACCTCGCCACAAAGAGGGCAGATTTCCTGCAAACCATTTTCCGGATTCACCTTGAGGCGGGAGGGTGTAAATAGCTCCTCGCAGCACTCACATCGTGTCAACAGCCCCGAATCCTCTATGTCGGCCACACAATGGTCACAGAGGAGCTTTGTTTCCTCTGTTCCATCATCAACCTCACGCAGATCATAGTCATCTTCAAAATCATTGTTGCAGCAGGAACAACAAGGATGGAATTCCACCCCGGCGAAACAGTTGTGATCAAGATTCACTTCACCTTCATTGTAAAGAGCTTCGACCTGTTGTTTTGCTTCGTCAAAAGAGTTGGCTTCAATATCTACGCGCAACGTAAGCGTTTCACGGATCATGAAAGGATATTTCACTTTGTTCTCTGCTTTAGGTAACACTTCAGTCAGCGTACCGCCTCGGTTTTCCATGCAGGACAACAAGTATTGCTGAAAACTTTTTTCCGCAGGGTCGATGCTGCCGTCAACGATATGACTTCCGTATTCCTGCTTGATTTGTTCTTCACAGATCAGCTGATCCGGATAACGCTGGTCGCGGAACCAACGTAGTTGCTCTTTTCTCATGATATTCTCCCTCCTTCAGTCCTCAGGCATATCAGGAAAGACGATCTCGCCGGGATATTCCGCACAGGATATCCCATTGAAATACCAGCACCAATGGAAGCCGTCCTCACCACTCATCATTAACTTTGAACCTTTTTCGACGGCCGGCGCAAAAGCGCTTAGCCAGACGTCCTCATCGTGCAATTTTTCGCCTGTAAAGCACATCCCCGTAATATTTCCATCCTCGTCAGTTTCCGCTTCCCAGTCCAGTTCTGCGAGTGCATCCTCAAGTGTGCTGGCATTGCCTAGAGGCTGGTATTCACCCAGGGAGGGGTTCCTGGCAATCTCTTTCTGTTCCCATTGCTTCAACAAAGCAAACGCTGCCGGTTTGTTCGCGGCAAGAATTTTAAAATCTTGATCGAATTGCTCCATATAGTAGCCCATATCATGCGCCTCCCGTCCCATGTTTCATGTGTGTACCGAATAGTAGAGCTTTGTATGTTGGCCAGTGGGCATTTTGATAATGGATTCGTGTAATACTAACCCGCCGCGCAGCCCATCCTGCGCGGTAAAGTAGAAATCAAATCTTCCATCCGAATACAGCCGGACAGAATCGCCCCGCCAGTGAAAGCAGTCACGCATGGCTTTGCTGAAAGCACGCTTGATGTGCTTATCTGCGCATATATCCCGCATAGTTTTGGCGCAGTTTTGCAGTTCGATGCGCGCCTGATTCTCTTGCGGAATATACAGATAACGGGTAGGCGCAACGCTACGTAGCGTCGCAATCAGCAGACTTTCGGGAATGTAAAACTGCTGCGTATGTCCTCCTAACCTGTTTCCCCAATAGTTAAGCCAAAAGATAGTGAACAACAAAGTATGTCCGTTCGGCTGGATGCGCAAAATGTTTCCGCAATCCATGTCATAGTACGCATGCTCCTGATTACTGCTCAACCATTTCTGTAGCGAGTCGCGGATAATAAGAAAGCGCCCGCGTTGCCCGATCTCCCGGTTGAATGTGCGAATCGCGATGCACTCGCCTTCTGGAATGAGCCGGATCAAAACATGCTGATTTTTGTCTGTCATTGAACTGCCGCCTCCATGTAGTCCTTTATCGCTCTTGCCAGTACTTTTCGCAATTTCGGGTCATTATTGATGTCCTCGTCACACAGTCCACATGCGTTCAGCGTGTCGGTCAAATCCTTCGTAACGATGTACTCGTGATTACCCAATTCATGCAGGAACATTTGATAGGTATACTCGCTACCGGTTTTCTGCGCCATAAGGGCAGTCTTTCGCTCTTTATCCTGCCGTTTGAGCATATCCCAAAATGCTTGCCTGTCACTTTTGCGGATGAACCCACCTCCGGAAATACCGACAATCTCGTCAGTTTGGGTTGGCTCAAGGCCTAAGGCCCTCATGCCTTCCTCGAATTGAGCGTTGTTAAACGCCCATTTTATCGGAAAGGCGCTAATCTCCTGTTGGTGCCGCTTCTGCATGGCTTGGTAGCTTTCCATGGCGGACCCCCTTTTTTCTGAAATCAGAAACTGCCGCCCATAACAAGAGCGGCAGTTTTTCCAAAACTTTGCATGATACCAAAGCCGCGCTTAGACCGTATAAACAGTCAGCCTCCGGTTACCTTTGTCAACGATGCGGAAGATCTCCGAATTATCGGGCAAAAGAACCTGATACTGATTTGTATGTGCGTGTTGAATTCGGATGACAATGCCGAAGATGTGCAGTTCCCGTTTGCCGGATAGAAAGGTGCGGATGGATTCTTTGCGGACAGTGAGAAGTAAGTACCTTGCCATGTGTGATGCTCCTTTCCGTGTGCTTGTGTGTTTGCGGAATTTTCCGCTATGAATTAAAACTGCTCTGTAAATACATCGTTGAGCAGCTCTTCCAGTTCCCACCCATGCAGAACCTCACAGAAAAACGCTCCATTACGGGTTATTTCTGTGCTGAACCCAGTAAAGAGAAACATATATTGGCTTCCATGGATGGTCCGGATTGCCTCACCTTCTTTGTACAAGTCGCGCATGATGCCGCAATATAGGCTCTTTGCGGCTGCTTCCGGGTTATGCTGGTTCATTGTGTCACCAAAGAGCTGAGAAAATCTCTTGTTCCTGCACTGCGATTGCCTCTTGGTTAAGTACGCTTTTTAGCGTGTCCACAATGCGACGGACAACAGATTGCTCCACCATCATCAATTCCACACGAAGTGTTTTTTCCGCGATGAGTTCGCCATTATCGTGCCGATAGATACCGTCAGCTTCAAAGATGGTTGCGCCATCCGTATATGACAGGCAAGCATTACGTACCATTTTTGCAGCTTCTAACGTGGAAATTTCCTGCCGCTTTGTATCCTTGTCGTTAAGTCCGCAATAGAGCGTGAATTTCTTCAATTCCAGCACCTCCCTTCACGAAAATTGTTTATCTATACAAAATTAGAAATTTAGTATAAATAAACAATATGGGTAAAAAAAGAATCTGCCCTAAGGATACAGATTACACCTGACGAATGTGCAAATCCCTTATTCCTCCTATTACAATAAATTTGGACAGGAAAGCCGGGCAGCCAGTCCGGCTTTCTCTCCATCTCGTGCCTAAGCTACAATAAGGGGAGCAACTGGCTGACCAATCCCTCCTTGGGCTTTTATGTCCGTTCGAAAGACTGTCAGCCATCCTCTTGTTGCAGCGTTCGATTTGAGCAGGTTGAGCCACCGGATGCCGGAGAGTTCGTGTCACCCAATAGATTGAATCGGCAGCGAGAAAAGATGGATTTCCGGTTGCAGATTCTTGGTATTGGAGGAATGTGAATGAACTGCGTTGGCATCGATGTTTCCAAGGGCAAGAGCACGATTGCAGTCATGCGGCCCTTTGGAGAGGTAGTGGTTTCACCCTTTGAAGTGTGCCACACCGTCAGTGAACTGAGCGAGTTGGCAAGGCTGCTCAAAAGCCTGGACGGTGAGACCCGTGTGGTGATGGAATCCACGGGCAATTACCATGCGCCGGTGGCCTGGCTGCTCCACGGCGCGGGGCTTTATGTTTCCGTAGTCAATGCTATGCTGGTGCATGACTACGGGAACAACAGTTTAAGACGGGCCAAGACTGACAAGAAGGATGCCGTGAAGCTGGCCAACTACGGCCTTGACCACTGGATCACGCTGCCGAGATATGTCCCGGAGGAAGATACCCGGCTCATGCTGAAGTCTTGCTACCGGCAGTACCAGCAGTATTCCAAAGTGCGGACCATGCTGAAGAACAACCTGATTTCCCTCCTGGACACCGCTTTCCCAGACGCAAACCGCCTGTTTACCAGTCCGCCCCGCGCCGATGGCAGCGAAAAGTGGGTGGACTTTGTAGCTGCTTTCTGGCATTGCGAATGTGTCTGTGGCCTGTCTGAGAAAGCCTTTACCGCCAAGTACCAGAAATGGTGCAAAAAGCACGGCTACAATTTCAGCGAAGATAAGGCGCTGGACATTTACGCTTCCGCCTGTGGACACTTCGGTGTCATGCCCAAAATGGATACCACAAAACTTTTGGTAGAACAGGCCGTTTCCCAACTCCGGGCAACTTCCGCCGCGTTAGCTGCACTTAAGCAGGAGATGCAGTCTCTGGCGGCTTCTCTGCCGGAGTATCCTGTGGTGATGGAGATGTTTGGTGTTGGCCCCACGCTCGGCCCCCAACTCATAGCTGAAATTGGAGATGTGCGCCGTTTTCATTCCAAGAAAGCGCTGGTGGCCTTTGCGGGTATTGACGCCCCGCCCTACCAATCCGGCCAAATAGATGTCCGCAGCCGCAGTATTTCCAAGCGGGGATCTGCCTCCCTGCGCAGGACACTTTTTCTGGTGATGGGCGTTCTCCTGCAATGCGCTCCAATGGATGAGCCGGTCTACCAGTTCATGAACAAGAAACGCTCTGAGGGCAAGCCCTACCGTGTCTACATGATGGCCTCCGCCAACAAGTTCCTGCGCATCTACTACGCCTCTGTGAAAACCTATTTGGATTCTCTGGAGCACAACTAATTTTCGTGTCATACCATCTGGCTGGCCGCCGTTTCGATTTTGAGATGCTCAGCGGCTTGATTTTGTGTTGTCTTTTTGCCGCTCCCTCAAATCTGAAATTTCTACTTGACTTTTGTTAGCAGGTCTTTTGCAACACAAACAAATACCACAGAATCTTTGAAATAGCCACTAAAATATTT
>OGXT01000913.1_pt1 | contig 32556 bp, 29 predicted proteins | sample 1576361 | NCBI WGS metagenome assembly OGXT01 (sample SAMEA3541514, study PRJEB24748) | human gut metagenome | biome: human gut; feature: human-associated habitat; material: faeces | place: China | collected 2012 | reverse complement strand
CAGGCCCAGTGTCTCCATCCCCATCTCCCGCAGCACGTTCACGGTGTTCAGGATCCGATCTTTTCCGGCTTCCACCAGATGGGTGCCGCCGAACACGGCGGCCACGGGCTTATTCAGCACCGAAAAGACGTGCCGCACCATATTCAGAATGCCGGGGTGAGAGCAGCCGACAAAGAGGTACAGCTTTCCGCCCCGCTCCAGCACCAGACATTGTTCGTCTGGAAAATCATCCCGCCGGAAGCCGTCTTCCGTCAGACAGACGAACCGCTCCGGGATCGTCTCAAAGGGCGTCACCCGGGGGAAGCCCGAGACCAGATATACGCCGAAGTCCAGTTCCAAAACGCCGTCGGTCACATGGGCGGTGATCCCGTGATCTTGCAGAAAGTCCTCGCCGAACCCGGCGGAGAGATCCGTGTAGCGCAGGCCGTCGAAGGCGAACTTCTTCCGGAAGAAGCCGGGGCCTATATAAAGATGCCGGGAGCCAAGACCCGCCTCAATGAGATCCCGGTATCCGGCGGCGTGGTCGTAGTGACTGTGACTCAGAACCACGGCGTCCAGCTCCTTCAGGCTCAGCCCCAGTCTGTGGGCGTTGGCCATAGGAACCGCCGAGGCACCACAGTCGAACAGCAACCGCAGCTCCGGCATTTCCACAAGGTAAGAAAGTCCGTGCTCCGCAGTCAGCGCTTTGTGCTCCGAAGCGTGGTCATCCATCAGTGCTGTGACCCGTACCATATCAGCCCTCCATTCGGTCATAATTCATACATATTTATTGATGGTCTTGCATAAATTTGATTGCTGTTTTCTTGATTTATTGTCATTATACACCATATTGCCGAAAAAAGAAATAGGGATTATTTGTGACTCGTCCTGAAATCCGCGTCAGGAATCGACACCTTATTGTGCTGGGTCTGCATTTTCACCGGCCGCCGTTGCTTTTTCCTGCCGGGGCTGTTATAATACCATCACTGTGCATCTGTAACAGAAAACAGCTTGGATCACAGAGACTCGGACAGCAATTTGACGGTGGAGCGCCGGAGAAAACAGGAGGAATGGATATGTATCGAGGATTTCGTCGAAGTCGGATCGTCATGGGCGTGACGCTGGCTCTTACCGTGGCTCTGACGGTTTTTGTGTGGATGCGAAACCGGGGGCGGGCGGTGTACATTCCTGTTCTTGCCTCCGTACTGCTGCTGGGCATCGGCTGCACGGCCGCACGGCTGCTGGGGAACATCACCGCTTCCGTCGCCTGTACCGGAATGCTGGGTATTCTGCACATGGATCTGGACCCGGAGGCGTTTCTGGAGCAGTTCCTGCCCGTGGCCCGGCGGATTCCCGGGGAGAGCCGGGATGGTATGGTCTGCCGGTTTTATCTTTCCGACAGCTATTTCGCGGCGGGCCGCTATGCTGAGGCAAAGTCTGTGCTGGGGGAGCTTCCCGCCCGCTTCTATACGGATGCCCCCGTGGCGGGGGTGTGGTATGCCGACCTTGCTCGGGCGGAGCTGGCGCTGGGAGAGAATGCTGACGAGGCGATGGAGGGACTGCGGGGAATTATCGCCCTCAGCGGCGGAAAAGCGGCGCTTCGGAAAAATCTTCAGGAGAGCTTGTCCCTTTTGGAAGCCCGCCGGGACGCCGCCGCCGGACAGCCCGTTGACCGGGAGCAGCTGGAGGAACAGCTGAACCGGGCGGGCTACAAGCTCCGGAGTCTGGAACTTCTTCAGGTCCTCGCCATGGATGCCCGGAACCGGGGCGACAAGGCAAAGTGCGGGGCGTGGCTCGCCCGGATGCGGCAGCAAAACCGCCTTCCGGAAATGGGCGGCGGAGTGGAACGCTTAAGAACTGACATTCCGGGAAGTTCCTTCGGAAATGATAAAAATACTCTCTGACAGTGTGAACAGCACCGGTAAAGCCGGACAATAGAAAAAACACCCCCTTATGTAGTGATAAACCTACATAAGGGGGTGTTTGGTTCACGGCAAAGCCCCGATTTCTTCGCCGGTAGGCCAACTTATGAAATGGGAATGTAGTCAAAGGTGTGGACTCGTTTCCCGTCGGCGCTAATCTCAGAACCCTTGTCGTAGGCCAGAGAATCCAGCGCAGAGACATCCAGAATTCCGTCGAAGGTTTCGTATGTAACTTCGCAGATGCGTTCTGCTTCCCATCTTGCATAGTTCTCCTGAGTGGGAACAACCCGAACCGCACTGCCGTCTTTCATGCAGATTTGATAAAGGCCGGGGGAAAGCATCTCCAGCTGCTTCCAACCGTCCCAGTCGTGATCCGACTGATAGACCGCGCGGATGGTTTTCTGACCGACTTCCGCTTCCAATAGGGTCAGGCCGCTGTCGCCGATCTCCATGTTGGGGGTGAGGGTGACGGAGTTTTTCGTGCTGTCCGCGCCGGTCAGCGTCCAGTGCAGATCCCAGCTGCCGGATACCAGCGGCTCCTCCATGATGCCGCCCTTTTCAGCCCCAACGCCAATGCCGTTAAAGTGAATGGAAAATTCCTTGCCCCAATAGCGTTCACCGCTATCCCGGAAGCGGATATTCATCTGATACTCCAGACTTCCGTCATCGGCCACCCATTGGTAAATGGCGGACTGGTACTTATCATTTCCAAATTCGACGGGCTGGCCGTTGGAGGCGTAGACCCATTCCCCGGCTTCATTGCGGGTGGTGCCGTCATAGAACCAGCCGGTCATGGAACTGTAGAATTCCGTGGAGCCGTCGATGGTCACATCGTCACGGTCCCAGAAAAGTTCGGGATTCCGACCCTCCGGCAGGGTAAAGCCCTCGACCCGGAAGAACAGATCGGCGCCGTAACTATCCACAATGGACTGCACCGCCGTAATGGTGATGCCCTGATCGGTGGCGCTGAGCACCTCGCCGGGGGCTACCTCCTTCTGCTTGTCCTCCAGCATCACGGACAGGCCGCTTTTCTCGGCCTGCTCCTTGACCTGCTGGGGCGGGTTATAGGTCGTCTGGGCGCTTCTTGACCAGCGGGTGAACACCGCCGCGCCGGTAAGCGCGCCCACCACCAGCGTGGCCGCCAGAGCCAGCAGCAGAAGCTTTTTCCCGCTCCGGCGCTGGCGCGGGGCTTCGGCGGACATGAGAAGCGCCACCATGCGCTCCTTATCGTCTCCGGAAAAGTGAATGGCGTCCATGGAACGCCGCAGTTCCGATTTTACATTGTGGGTCATACGACTTGGCTCCTTTCCTCTGTCAGCAGTGCGCGCAGCTTCCGCCGCCCGCGGGACAGGTACTGGGTGATGTTGGCTTCCGATTTGCCCATCACCTGGGCGATCTCCTTTGCGGAGTATTCTTCATAATAAAACAGGTACAGGGATATCCGGTACTGCTCCGGCAGCCGCTTCAGCGCGTCTAAAACTTCCGTGTCCGGCACCGGCGGCGCGGCAACCGCCGCAGCCTCATCCAGCGCCACGGTGCGCCGGAAATGGGCGCTTTTCAGGTAGTCCTTGCAGGCGTTGATGGTGGTTCGGATGATCCATGCTTTTTCGTGGTCAATGCTGTCAAATGTACAATCGTTGGTGAGATATTTCAGAAAGACAGTCTGGCAGATATCCTCTGCGTCGCAGGTCTGTTTTAAGTAGCTGTAGCTGATACGCAGAATCGTGTCCGCGTAAAGGTCTACCAGTCGTCTGGCGTGAAATTCATCCATCAATGTGTCACCGTCCTTATGTGTGCTTTCGCTTATTGAGGCCTCTGACCATAATACGAATTGGCGGCGGGAATCCTGACAGCATTATATCACAAAAATGCGGAATGCCCAATAATTTGGCATTCCGCATTTCCCACTATTGATGCTGATACTTCCGTTTCGTGGCCATTCCGCCGCGGATGTGGCGCTCCCGTTTGTTTTCGTCCAGAATTTCCCGAACCTGAAGGTACAGCGCATAATTGTACTGCTTCAGCCGTTGGGTCAGGTCTTTATGCACCGTGGATTTGGAAATGCCGAGGTGCCGGGCTGCGGCCCGGACGGTGGCACCGGTTTCGATCATGTACACAGCCGCTTCACAGGCTCGCTTCTCAATGGTGTCTGTCATATGCTACCCCTCCGATGCTGTGTGCTACGCATCATCCATATGCGCCCAAAAGAACAAATATGCCGCTCCGGCAAAGCTTTCGCCGGACATTTACTGGACATTTATAAATTTTTGCGGTATACTAAGCAAAAAGGGGGTATTGAAAATGCAGATAGACAAAAAGCTGCTGCGCAGGCTGTTTCTTCTGGCGGCGGGGTGTCTCGTTTTTGCGTGGATTCTGCTGGATACGGAGCAGGCGAGCAGCGCGGCGAAGTCGCTGTGGAATCTGATATCGCCGTTTGTGGCGGGCGCGGTCATCGCCTTCGTGTTCAACGTGCCCATGCGCGCCATTGAGCGGCAGCTGGACGGCATTCACAAGGAGGGACTGCGAAGGGCATTGTCCATTGTGCTGACCATCGCGGCGCTGGCGCTGGTCATCATGTTCGTGGTGGAGATGCTGGCGCCCCAGATTCAGGTGACGGTGGCCGCCCTGACGGAGCGCATCCCTACCTTTATTGAGCAGACGTCGGCAAAGCTGATGCAGCTGATGGACGACAATCCGGACATGAAGGCGTGGATCATGGAGGTTGCCGATCTGGAAAGTCTGGAATGGACGAAAATATTGAAGGATTCCATGGGCTTTCTGGGCAACCAGATGTCCACGGTGATGGGCAGCGCGGTGAACGTGATCGGCAGCGTGACCAGCGGCATCGTGAATCTGGTGGTCAGCATCGCCTTTGCCATTTACTGTCTGGCGCGGAAGGAAATTCTGGCGCGGCAGGGGCGTAGAATCCTCTATTCCCTGATTCCGGAGAAAACCGGCGATGAGATCATCCGGATTCTGCGGCTGACCAACAGCACCTTCTCCAACTTCATTTCCGGGCAGTGTCTGGAAGCCTGCATTCTGGGCGGCCTGTTCGCCGTGACCATGGCGATTTTCCGGATGCCCTACATTCCGCTGGTCAGCGTCATCATCGCGGTGACGGCGCTGGTGCCGGTGGTGGGCGCGTTTGTGGGCTGCGTGCTGGGCGCGTTCTTCATTCTGGTGGATAACCCGCTGCAAGCATTGACTTTCGTGGCAATGTTCCTGATTTTGCAGCAGCTGGAAAACAACCTGATCTACCCCAGAGTAGTGGGCACCTCCATCGGCCTGCCCGGTATGTGGGTGCTGGTGGCGGTCACCATCGGCGGCGAGCTGATGGGCGTGTTCGGTATGCTGCTGATGATCCCGCTGGCGTCGGTGCTGTACACCCTGGCGCGGGAGTTTACGGACAAGCGCCTTGCCCAGCGGAACATCCCGGAGGAAAAGTTACAGGATCATCCGCCGGAGCTGCAATCCCGGTTCAAGCAGAATCGGGAACGGAAAAAACGCCGCCGTTTGCAAAAAATGAAGGAGCAGTTTCTGAAAAACCAGAAGGAAAAAGAAGATCAATAAATAATTCGGGAGGGGCAAAGCCCCTCCCGAATACTATTTTACTTATTTGATAACCCGGACTTTCAGAACGCCGTCGATCTGCTTCAGATGCTCTACAACATCCGCAGAGGGGTGACGGTCAAGATCCAGCATGGTGTAGGCGTATTCGCCCCGGCTCTTGTTCATCAGACCGTCAATGTTGATGTTTTCGCCTGCAATGGCGGCGGTGAACCGACCCAGAGAGTTGGGAATGTTCCGGTGCAGCAGGGTGATGCGCCCCTCGGCGCGGCAGATGCCCATGTCGCAGTTGGGATAGTTGACGGAATTTCTGATGTTGCCGTTTTCTAAGTAGTCCATCAGCTCCTGCACGGCCATTTTGGCGCAGTTGTCCTCGGATTCCTCCGTGGATGCGCCCAGATGGGGGATGGCAATGCAGCCGGGCATATTGGCGGTCTTCCCGTTGGGGAAGTCGGTGACGTACCGGGCGACCTTGCCGGAGGCCAGCGCCGCCGCCATGGCGTCGTCATCCACCAGAAGGTCACGGGCGAAGTTCAGGACGATGACGCCGTCCTTCATCTTGGCGATGGCCTCGGCGTTTATCATGCCCCGGGTGTCGTCCAGCAGGGGAGTGTGGAGGGAAATGATGTCGCACTTGGAATAGATTTCATCCCGGTTGTTGACACGGACGATGTGGCTGTCCAAGTGCCACGCCGCCTCAATGGAGATGAAGGGGTCGCAGCCGTAGACGGTCATGCCTAAGTTCCTTGCGGCGTTGGCCAGAGGGCCGCCCACTGCGCCAAGGCCAATGACACCCAGATTCTTGTGGCGAATTTCATGACCGGCGAATTTGGACTTGCCCTTCTCCACCAGTTTGGCGATATCGGGATCGTCTTTGATGGTCTGCACCCAGTTGATGCCGCCCACCACGTCCCGGCTGCTCAGAAGCATACCGCACAGCGCCAGCTCCATCACGGAATTGGCGTTGGCGCCGGGGGTGTTGAACACCACGACGCCAGCTTCGGCGCAGTCGGACAGGGGAATGTTGTTGACGCCGGCACCGGCGCGGGCGACGGCCAGAAGGCTTTCCGGCAGAGCCACATTGTGCATGTCGGCAGAGCGCACCAGAACGCCGTCGGCCTGATTCCGGTCGTCCGTGATGGCGTAATTGTCCGTCAGAAGGGCGGTGCCCTTGGGGGAAATCTTATTTAAGCAGTGAATGTGATACATAACCTTCCTCTTTTCAGCGATTTTCCTTCTCAAAGCGTTCCATGAACTGCACCAGCTTGACGACGCCTTCCATGGGCATGGCGTTGTAGATGCTGGCGCGCATACCGCCGACGGTGCGGTGCCCCTTCAGGCTGACGAAGCCCGCGGCTTCCGCTGCCTTGACAAATTTTGCGTCCAGCTCCGCATTCCCGGTGACAAAGGGGACGTTCATGAGGGAACGGTCTTTTTTCACCACGGTGCCGTGAAAGAGCTGGCTGGCGTCCAGAAAATCGTAAAGGACTTTGGCCTTTGCCACGTTGCGCTCCCGGATGGCTTCCAGACCGCCCATGGACAGCAGCCACCGGAACACCTTGCCGCAGATGTAAATGCCGTAGGCGGGGGGCGTGTTGTACATGGAGCCGTTGTCCGCGTGGGTCTTGTAGCGGAGCATGGTAGGGGTTCCGGGCAGCACGTCCTCGGTAATCAGGTCTTCCCGGATGACGGCAATGACCACACCGGCGGGGCCGATGTTCTTCTGCACGCCGCCGTAGAGCATTCCGTATTTGGTCACGTCCACCGGCTCGGACAGGAAGCAGGAGGAAACGTCGGAGACCAGCGGCTTGCCTTTGGTGTTGGGCAGCTGCCAGAATTTGGTGCCGTAAATGGTGTTGTTTTCACAGATGTAGACATAGTCCGCGTTCTCGTCAATGGGCAGGTCGGAGCAGTCGGGGATATAGGAGAAGGTCTTGTCGGCGGAGGAGGCCACCGCGTTGGCGGTGCCGTACATTTTGGCCTCCTGCCATGCCTTTTTCGCCCACTGGCCGGTGATGATGTAATCGGCGACTTTGGTTTTCATCAGGTTCATCGGCACCATGGCGAACTGCTGGCTTGCGCCGCCCTGCATGAACAGGACTTTGTAATTGTCGGGGATTCCCATGAGGGTGCGAAGGTCAGCCTCCGCCTGGTCGATGATGGCCTGATAGGTTTTGGAGCGGTGGCTCATTTCCATGACGGACATGCCGGTTCCCCGGTAATCCAGCATTTCAGCGGCGGCTTCCTGCAAAACGCTTTCCGGCAGGACCGCGGGGCCTGCGGAAAAATTATAGACTCTGGACATTGTTTCTTCCTCCCTTAATTACCGGCTTACTTGTTCAGCAGCCGCTCGATGAGCCTGTAGCCGTTCGGCTCATAATTGCCGGTGGCTTCCGCTTCGGCTTCGGTGTATTTCCGGATGGATTTGCGCTGACGGGTGCTGTCGTACAGCACGTAGGGTACCGGGTCGCCGGTGTGGGTGCGCAGACGGATGGGGGTGGGGTGGTCGGGGAGCACCAGCATCCGGAAATCCTCCCCCGCGTCCTCCATGGCCTTCTTCACCGGGGCAATGAGTCGGCGGTCGAGATACTCGATGGACTGGATTTTCTCTTTCAGCAGTCCCTGATGACCCATTTCGTCCGGGGCTTCCACGTGGACGTAGACGAAATCGCAGCCGTCCTTGGTCAGGGCATCGATGGCGGCCTGCGCCTTGCCCTCAAAATTCGTGTCGATGGAGCCGGTAGCACCCGGAACCTGATAAACCTTCATCCCTGCGCCCACGGCAATGCCCTTGAGCAGGTCTACGGCGGACACCATAGCGCCCTTCAGACCGGTTTTCTCAGTAAAGTTTTGCAGGGAGGGCTTTGTTCCCGCGCCCCAGAACCAGAGGGAATTGGCCTTGTTTTTGCCTTTGGCCGCCCGCTCCAGATTCAGGGGGTGAGTGTTCAGAATGTCAAAGCTCTTTTCCATCATGGAGCGCAACTTGGTTTCCTGAGGAAGATAGGGGCCGATGACGTGGGTCAGATGGTCGTGAGGCGGCTCCAGCTGGGGCATGGTGCCATTTTTCCAGATGGTGATGTGGCGGTAGCTGGTGCCGGTGTAGTACTGAAATTCGTCGCTGTTGAAGGCTTCCCGAATGGCGTCCATCAAAATGTCCGCGTCGGCGGTGGAGATTTCGCCGGAGCTGTGGTCAAGAATGGTTTTTTCAGCGTAGGGTTCTTCCTCGGTCAGCGTTACGATGTTGCAGCGCAGAACGATGTCCGTCGGCTCCATGGCGACGCCGACGCTCAGTGCTTCCAGAGGAGATCGTCCGGAGTAACAGACGGCGGGATCGTAGCCCAGAACGGACAGGTTGGCCACGTCGCTGCCGGGAGCCATCCCGGCGGGGACGTTCTGCACCATTCCCATTTCGCCTTTTGACGCCAGTTCGTCCATCACAGGCGTTTCCGCGCAGGCAAGGGGTGTTTTTCCGCCCAGTGCGTCGATGGGTTCGTCGGCCATGCCGTCCCCCAGAATCACAATGTATTTCATAACCTCTCTCCTTTTATACAGCGTCCATGTTGTGGAGACAAATGTATATTATTTCTATGATACCATTGATCCCTTAAGAATACAATATGAAATAATGCCAGAAAATGTGAGGAAATTTTGAAGATTGGTGGACAAATTGTCACAGTGTGCAAATCGGGGGAAGTCATTTTTTATTGAGGATGAACAAATATATGTGATAAAATATGCAAAATCCGAGCCTGAAACAGGCTCGGATGTGGGGAAAAGGGTCAGTTCAGATTCAGTTTTTTGTCCACAAGGAAGTACATCAGGAAATACCCGGCGACCGCAATGATGAGATTGACGATTGCCAGAAGTCCCAGCAGGCTGTCGGGGCTTTCTGCCAGCTTTACCATGCTGACGCCGGTAAAGGTAAGATCGACGACGTGCAGGATGTAATAGAAGGCGACGGCGGCGAGAATCTTATGCTTTTTGGCAACGAGGGAGCCGATGGTCACGGCAAGCATAATGAGAATCAGCTCATTGGAAAAAGCGACGATTGCGTTCACAAGGAGAAGCCCGAAGGCCTGAAGCACATCCGCCTGGGTGAACCGCGCCCAGAGTTCGGGAAACTCCTGCCACAGAACGTGGATGCCCTCCCGAAGAACTTCAAAATCCGGCACGACGCACAGCCCCATCAAAACAAAGCTGACGACTGCGACAGCACCTATGGCGATTAGATTGACGGCGCTGGTGATAAAGCTGGACAGTAGAATCTGATGGGTGGTGACGGGGAGGGTGAAGGTCAGGTATCCTTCATCGGTGAAGCGGCTGCGGTAGAAGCGGACGATCTGCACGATCAGCGCCGCCGCGCCGCAGACGACAAAGAACAGGACGGCCGCAGTGATGACCAGCACACACAGTATTTCCAGCCACTGCTTCGGGGCGCTTGCGCCCTCCAGATACCGGGTGGCGAGGCCGCCCAAAAGCCCCGCGCCCACCAGACTCAGGCACAGAATGCCCAGCACGTTCCAAGTGGAACGGAATTCCATTTTCAGCAATTTGGCAAACATTTGAATACCTCCCGGAACAGTTCATCCAGCGACTTGCCGGTTTCCTCCCGCACGGCGTCCACGTTTCCGCCCTGCAAAATGCGGCCCTGGGACAGGAACAGATACTCGTCCAGTACCCGCTCCACGTCGGCGATCAGGTGGGTGGAGATCAGCACCGTGGCGCTGGGGTCATAATTGGTAATGATGGTGTTGAGAATGTAATCCCGGGCGGCGGGATCGACGCCGCCGATGGGTTCATCCAGCAGGTACAGCTTTACCCGGCGGGACATCACCAGAACCAGCTGAACCTTCTCCTGATTGCCCTTGGACAGAGCCTTGAATTTGGCGCTCAGGGAAATGTTCAGCGCGGAGAGCATTTCCTCCGCCCGCGTCCGGTCAAAGTCCGCGTAAAAATCCTGAAAGAAATCCAGCTGCTGCTCCACCCGAACCTGACGGCTGAAATAGGGGCGGTCAGGGAGATAGGAGACCACGGCCTTGGTGGCCGTCCCGATTTTATTGCCGCAAATGGTGATCTCGCCCGCCGTGGGGGTCAGCAGACCTGCGGCCAGCTTGATAAAGGTGGTCTTTCCGCTGCCGTTGGGGCCAAGAAGACCGACGATCTTTCCCTGAGGCAGGGTCAGATCCAGATTGTCCAGAGCCAGCGTGCTGTGATAGCGCATGGTAAGGCCGCTGGCGGTCAGAACAGTTTGTTCCATGTTATTCCTCCTTCTTCGTTTCCAGACCCAGTAAAAGCTGGGCCGCCTGTGTTGGCGTTACGCCGAACGTCATAAATTTCTCGGCACATTCCCGGGCGAGTTCCTCCAGCGTCTGCTCCCGCATGGCGACGAGAACGGCTTCATCCTGCGTGACGCTGCGGCCGCTGGTGCCGCCGCTGACGAGAAGACCTTCCCGCTCCAGCTCCGTCAGGGCGCGCTGCATGGTGTTGGGGTTTACCTGCGCCTGAGCGGCCAGATCCCGGACGGAGGGGACTTTTCCTCCCGGGGGCAGCTCGCCTTTCAGGATCGCACCGCGGATCGCTGCCATGATCTGCTGATATACCGGACGGTCACCGGCAAATTTCCAGTTCATAGACACCTCCTGATTTGTACTACTGTATTAGTGCATTAATACAATAACACAGCGCCGGGGAATTGTCAAGCCCATTTTTCCAGAAAAATGAAAAAATGGCTCCCCGGCCAATGGGCGGGGAGCATCAGACAGCTCTCCGAGAGGGAGAGCCAAGGGGGTGTGCGCATTTTGGATTGAAAAATGGAGCGTATCTGTGTCGATACGCCCCATTCATTGTTTTACAAACGCCTATCAAAAGCCGGGAAGCCGATGGTGCATTATTCTGCTGTTTTCAGATACCTTCGGAACACGATCAAGAAAGCGGCCAGCTGGACAATGAAGGTGATGACCCATGAGACAAGATAGGAAAGATACAGGCACTGTGGCGTGTGGTATTGGGGAATCTGGAAAATGGTGTAGATCCAGACGATGCGCAAGCCGCACACGCCGAGAATGGAGATCATCATGGGAACGAAGGACGCGCCGATGCCCCGAAGCGCGCCGGTGGTCACGTCCATCATGCCGAATGTGAAATAGGGCAGGCAGATGAAGGCCAGACGGGTCATGCCATAGGAGATGGCTTCCGGGGAGTCGGTGATGTAAATGGAGAGCAGCGAGGGGCCGAACACGTAGACCAGCGACCCAAGCACCAGTCCCACCACCGTAACGCACCCCAGACAGATCCACAGGGTCTGCCGCACCCGGTGGTACTGCTTCGCGCCGGCGTTCTGCCCGACAAAATTGACGGCGGACTGGTGGAACGCATTGAGACAGACATAGACGAAGCCCTCAAGGTTGCTTGCCGCCGCGTTGCCGGACATGAAAACATCACCGAAGGAGTTTACCGACGACTGGATCAGCACGTTGGAAATGGCGAACAGGGCGCTCTGGATGCCCGCAGGCAGTCCGATGCGGAGAATTTTCGCCAGCTGGGGCTTGTAAAAGCGCAGCTTGTTAAGGTATAGCTTGCAGGCGTCGGTTCTGCGCATCAGAGCGATGACCACCAGCACGGCGGAAACCGCCTGAGAAATGATGGTCGCCAGCGCCACACCGGCCACATTCATCTGGAACTGGATGACGAAAACCAGATTCAAAATCACGTTCAGGACGCCCGCGAACAGCAGAAAGACCAACGGGCTTTTGGTATCACCGGCGGCGCGGAGAATGGAGGCACAGAAATTGTACACCATGTTAAAGGTGACGCCGCAGAAGATGATCCGCATGTAAACGGTGGAGAGGGGCAGTACGGTATCAGGTGTCCCCATCATGATAAGAAACGTCTCGGAGTAGGTAAGGCCGGCGACCGTCAGGATCGCGCCGCTTAAGATGGCGGTGGGCAGCGCGGTATGCACAGTGCGGTGAACGACCTGATTTTCCCGGCCGCCAAGGCCGTGGGCGACGGCCACGCCCGCGCCTACGGACAGGCCGATGAAGAAATTGACCAGCAGACCGGTAATGGAACCGGTAGCGCCCACCGCGGCGACGGACACGCTGCCGCAGAACTGCCCCACCACCACGAGGTCCGCCGCGTTGAAAAGCAGCTGTAAAACGCTGGTCAGAATAATGGGAATGGTAAACCGGATGATATTCGGAAACAGAGGCCCTTCCAGCATGTTTCTGTTCGTCTGGTTCAAATGAGCACCTTCTTTCTATTAGCAGAGATATTATAACGGCTTTTTGGAAAAGTGCAAGACGAGAAATTGAAATCTGCCGAAAATCGACGGTTATTGGTGCTCACAGGATTCCTGATTGAAGGCGAGGGGGTCGAAGGTGATGACCGTATGGTAGATTTTTCCATCCCGGGCGCACAGCGCTTCCTCAAGCTTATCCTGAATTTCCTGCTTCGTAAGCTTCGTGTCCTGAGGCACGGCAATGTCAAAAATGAGGTTGGTATGTCCGCCGCCGGGCACCATGCGGAAATCGTGGGTTTTCAGCCGGGCGTCCATTTCGCTGAGCAAGTCGTCCACGAGAATGTGAAGCCGGGTCAGCTCCGGGTCGTCCGTTACCACGGGGTCGTAGTGAATGACCAGATGGACGTTGTGGCTTTTCAGACACTCCCGCTCCATGTCGTCGATCAGCTCGTGGCACTGCATGGGGTCTTCCTTGCAGTCCATTTCCACGTGGATGGTGGCAAAGCGCTGGCCGGGGCCGTAATCGTGAACCATCAGGTCGTGATATCCCAGAACCTTGGGCTGGGCGCTGATGTAGTCCACGATACGCGATTGAAGTTCGGGGGAGGCAGCTTCGCCAAGCAGGGGACTGATGGTCTCCTTCGCCAGCTTGGCACCGCTGTAGAGAATGAACAGCGACACGGCCAGACCCACGAAGCCGTCAATGGACAGCCCGGAAACGGCCTCGATGACGGCGGCCAGCAGGACGGCGGCGGTGGTGATGATGTCGTTGCGGCTGTCCTCGGAGGTTGCGAGCAAAGTGGTGGAGTTGATTTTCCTGCCCAGCGTCCGGTTGAACAGGCACAGCCACAGCTTGACGGCGATGGACAGCACCAGCACCGCCGCCAGCGGGGCGGAAAACACCACCGGCACCGGGGAGAGGATTTTCCCCACGGAGGTCTTTGCCAGCTCGAAGCCGATAATGACGATCATGGCGGAGACCACCAGACCGGACAGGTATTCAAACCGGGCGTGGCCGTAGGGGTGTTCCGCGTCGGCGGGCTGCTCCGCCAGCTTGAAGCCAACCAGCGTCACAATGGAGCTGGCCGCGTCGGACAGGTTGTTCATGGCGTCAGCAGTGATGGAAACGGAGCCGGACAGGGTGCCGATAATGACTTTCCCGAGGAAAAGGAAGAAATTGCAGAGAATGCCCACGATCCCGGACAGAGTACCCACGGCGGCGCGCACTTTGGGGTCGCTGGTCTGGTCGGCGTTTTTAACAAAGAGACGCAGCAAAAAATGTGCCATAACCCGGCCTCCTATAGAAAGTCCGTATATTTTACCATAGATTTCAGAAAAAAGAAAGGGCATTTTTTCTTTGAATCCAGCGAAAAACCTCCCGGATACCGGAATACGGTATCCGGGAGAGGGAACGCAGACGATGTTACTTCACAAGCACCATATCCCGATTGATGGACGCCAGATTCTCCGCGCCGCACATGGCCATGGTGTCGCTCAGCTCCGCGCCGATCTTCTCAATGTAAAGCTTCACGCCTTCCTCGGCACCGCCGTAGACCATGGGAACGAAAGGCCGGCAGATGAGCACCGCGTCAGCGCCCAGCGCCAGCGCCTTGAAGACGTCAACGCCGCTGCGGATGCCGCCGTCCACGAAGATCTTCACGCCGCTGCCCTTCATGGCGTCCGCGATGTCCGCCAGAACTTCGGCAGTAGCGGCGCATTGATCCAGAACGCGGCCGCCGTGGTTGCTGACCACGATGGCGGAAGCCCCGGCCTCTTTGGCTTTCAGCGCGCCTGCCACGGTCATGATGCCCTTGACGATGAAGGGCTTTCCGACCATTCCGGCGATCTCGGCCAGCTGCTCCACGGTCTTGCTGCCCGCCGGGGGATTCATGTTTTTCAGGAAGGGCAGACCCGCCGCGTCAATGTCCATAGCCACGGCGAAGCAGCCGGATTCCCGGCAATAGCCCAGCTTTTCCTGAATGGTCTCCAGGTTCCAGGGCTTCACCGTGGGGATGGCGGTGCCGCCGGAGGCGGCGATGGCCTTGCAGGCGACCTTCATGACCTCGCCGTTCAGACCGTCGCCGGTGAAGGCGGCAATGCCATTGTCGGCACAGGCTTTTACAAGAATGTTGTTGTAAGCCATGTCGTCATATTTGTCGCTGTAGTGGACGGTGACGGCGCCCACGGGGCCTGCGAAGAAGGGATAGCGGAAGGTTTTGCCGAACAGGTTCAGAGAGGTGTCCGGCGTCACACAGGGGTGAATGGTGTCCATGTTGACGCGGATGTCCTGCCACTTTTCGTAGTTGCGGATGGCGGTGTCGCCCACGCCCTTGGCACCGGGGCCGGGAATGTGGTTGCCGCAGGCTTTGCCATTGCAGACGGGGCAGGCCTTGCAGTTTTTGCTGAGAACCGCACGTGCGTTTTCAAGAACTTCCTGATAAGTCATGATGGTTTCCTCCCTGTTTTAGATTTTGAGATCAGTGAAAGGGGTCGAGATCAATATGCTCATCGATGCGGCACAGGAACTGCGCCAGCAGCTCGATACAGTTTTCAATGTCGTCCATGTGGCACACCTCGCAGGGGCAGTGCATGTACCGCAGGGGCAGGGACAGCAGCGCTGTGACCACGCCGGTGCCGGTGACGTGGAGGTTGTCCGCGTCGGTGTAGGTTCTGCCCATGTAGGACTCAATTTGGCAGGGGATGTTATGCTCCTTCGCCACGGCTTTCAGCAGGTCGTTGACCTTCCGGCTGCCGATGGAGCTGTTGCAGAGCACGCCGCCGCAGCCCAGCTTCACCTCGCCGGACTGCTTGGCATCCACGCCGGGATAATCGGAGGCAAAAGTGACGTCGGTGACGATGGCAACGTCGGGACGGATGGCAGAGCCGACCCAGTAAGAACCCCGGCCGGTGGTTTCTTCGCCCACGGTGGTGGCGGCGTAAACGCCTACAGAGCAGCCCATGGCCTTTGCCCGTTTCAGGGCTTCCAGAATGATGTAGGCGCAGCCCCGGTCGTCAATGCCACGGGCAGAAAGGAAGCCGTTGATCATCTCCTGATGGTAGGTGTTCATGTGGACGGGGTCGCCCTCCTGCACGTATTTCCGGGCGTCAGCGGCGTCCTTCGCGCCGATGTCGATGTACAGCTCGTCCGCTTTCAGGTCGGCCTTGTCCATGTCCTTGCTGCGGACGACCGCGCCGTAGACGGTCTGGGCATAGCCGTGGACGGCCACCTGATGGCCGGGGTAAACGCCGGGGAAAATGCCGCCGGACTTGGACACACGAAGCAGGCCGTCGGGCTGGATGTGGGTGACGATCAGACCGATCTCGTCAATGTGAGCGGCCAGCATCACCTTGAAGGGCGCGTCGGGGTTCAGCACGCAGACGACGTTGCCGGTATAATCGGTGATGATCTTGTCACAGTGGGGGGTCATCTCGGCGATGACCTTCTTTTGCAGCGGGATCTCATGGCCGGAAACGGACATGCTGTCAAGCAGGGTGTAGAGGAATTCTTTGCTCATCTGTCTTTCTCCTTTTTTCTTTTACTATAGCACAAAAAATGCAATTTGCAAGGCAAAAGCACGGCTTTCGAGCCGTGCTTTTGGAATTAACCGTCGCTGAGAACGAAGTGGCAGAAGCGCAGAACCTCGTACCAGTCGTCGGAGTCGAAGCAGACGAATTTGTCATCTTTCAGGGTCGCACCGGGGTAGAAGCTCTTGGAGTAGGCCACATGGTGCTTGACGAAATCGATCTCCATGTGGAAATGCTCCGGCATGGGGACGACGCACTGCGCCGCCTTGGCGACCGCTTCCTTTGCCGCCGATTCGATGCGTTCCACCGCCTCGTCGGGGTGCAGGGAGGTGACACTGCCGCCCCGGCCCTCGTTCACGGGAACGGTGGTGATGGCAGGGATCAGGGTTTTGGCAAAGTCACACAGCGCCTTGTCGCCGGTGAGCAGCGCCACGGGAACGCCGTAATATCCGGCGGTGTAGGAATTGATGAGAAATTCACTGCACAGCGTGCCGTTGAGGAAAACGTGGTTGTTCCGGCCGTTCATGGTGTGGCTCAGGGGATTGCCGGGGCAGCCTGCCCAGGCGTGGTAGCCGGTGAAGAATACGGCGTCAAATTTCTCCTGATTCAGGCCGCTCATCATGCTCAGGGGGTCGCCCGACCAACTGCGGTTCATGCGGATGCCCCGGGGAAGTCCGGCAGGGTCGATGTTCCGGGCGGAGTCGTGGGCGTCCTTCACCAGAACCTCCGCCGCACCGGCGGAAAGGGCGCCCTGACAGGCGGCGGCGACCTCACGGGTCATCTGCTTCTGGGCGGGGCTGTAGTCAAAGGGGGTGGTGCGCTCCGTCTCCGGCCACGAGACGATGCCGCAGGTGCCTTCCATATCGGCGCTTAAAAATACTTTCATTTATTTTCTCTCGCTTTCCTTATTAAATCAAAAGTAGGAGCCAACCTGAGTGATGGCGGCTTTCAGATCTGCCCGGTAGTCGGGGTCATCGGGGTTCAGGGAGTTGAGGGCGAAGCCGTTGTCCCCGCTGCGGCCGGTGCTGTGGCAGTAGCGGCCGTGACCTAAGTACATGGCGACATGGCCGGGGAAGAACAGCAGATCGCCGGGTTTCACATTTTCCAGAGAAATTTCGTGAATGGGAAAGTCCTCCATGATATGGGCGTCCCGGTAAATGAGAATGCCGCAGAGCATATAGGCCGTGGACACCAGACCGGAGCAGTCAATGCCCATGGGGGACTTGCCGCCCCAGCGGTAATGGGTGCCCTGATAGAGCATGGCGGCGTCCACCAGTGCCTGACGAAGGGTTTCCTCGTCCTGAGACAGGGGCGCGGTATGGTACTCTCCGAGGATGCTTTCCGGGACGAAGCCCGTTCGGCCATCCGCCAGACGCACCTGCTGCCAGCCCTTTTCCGGCTGACCCACCGGGGAGAGAATGCCGCCCCGGGGAAGGGTTGCCATGATCCACCCCTGAACTTTGGGGGCGGAGAGAACGTCGCAAAAGTTCTTATTGCGGACAATTTTCTTGGGCAGCGCTGCCCAAGCGTCAGCGGCTTCGTTGCCGACGATCAGATCATCGGCGGAGACGATACCCTCATAGCGGTAATGGGTGCGGACGCGGTACCAGCCGGGGGCGGGCTCTTCCAGAATGTCCACCACCATGCCGTACAGCGCCTCGTCTTCCAGCGTGCTTTCCCGGGTGGGGGCGGCCAGCAGGGCGCAGATGGGGACGTTTACAATGGCTTTCATTTATTTCTCTCCCTTCATAGCGTCGTAGATCATCCGGGACAGCTGCCCGATGAGCCGGTTTTGCTGGGGCTGACCGTCCAGCGCGGGGCCGTCCCATGTAAAAATGCCAAGATAATAGGGGCGGTCATCCGTCAGGAGAATGCCCGCGTCGTGGTTCAGGTGATCCAGCCCGCCGGGCTTGTGCAGCACGGTCACGGCGTCGGGGATGTACCGCTGCAATGCGTCGGTACTGCGGCAGCGGGAAAGAAAGTCGAAGGCGACTTCCCGCAGCGGCTTATTCAGGATTTCTCCATGATACAGCCGGGAAAACACCCGGTACAGGTCGGCAGGGGAGGTATAGTTGTTCCGCCCCTCGGCGATGGCCTGAAAGTCCAGCATTTTCCGCTGGAGAGAGGTCTGGGTCAGGCCGATTGCCCGGCAATACTGATTGACGTGGTCGTAGCCCAGCAGGGAAATGACGGTGTTGGTGGCGGTGTTGTCGCTGGAAACGATCATCCAGTACAGCATTTCCCAGAGAGAAGCGCCGTCCTGCCGGTAGCCGGGTTCAAAAACCTCGGTGTCGCTGCAAAAGTCCGCCGGGGCAATGGCAAGGGGCTGGTCAAGAGACAGCTTCCCGTCCATCACGTCCTGAAGAGCGCAGCACAGAATGGATACCTTGATGGTGGAGGCGGAGACCACGCGGGTGTTCTCCCGAATGGCGGCGATGGGGGTGCCGGTGGTCAAGTCCACGCAGTATAACGCGGTTTTGGCGGGAAACGCATCCATGACGGCATTCAGCCGGGAAGCCAGATCGTTCATGGTCACGCCTCCAATGTGATGCTGCCCGCGTCCGCGTTCAGACGGCACTTGCGGCCCATGGGCAGCGCCAGGGTGGTGGCGCAGTGGCCGCAGGCCAAATCCATGACGGCGGGCTTTCCGGCGGGGACGATGAGCTGGGTGAAGATCTCGTCCAGCGTCAGGGTGCGCTCCGGCATTTCCGGCACGCAGTCCGTCCACGCGCCCAGAATGATGCCGGCGCAGTCCCGGAATTTCCCGGCATTGCGCAGCTGGGTGAGCATACTGTCCAGACGATAGGTCTTTTCCCCAATGTCCTCCAGAAACAGGATTTTGCCCTTGGTATCGACCTCCCAAGGCGTGCCGAGAGACGCCGCCAGCAGGGACAGATTGCCGCCGCAGAGAACGCCTTCCGCCTTACCCGGAACCAACGTGCGGATGCTCTGACCTTCCGGATTGGAAAGTGCGCCGTTCAGACCGCCGAACAGGGCCTTTTTCAGATAGTCGAGTGTGTATGTATCCGGGTGCGGCTCCGTGGAGGGCATGGTGCAGTGGAAGGTGGCGAGACCGCAGACCTGATTCAGAAACAGGTGCAGGGCGGTGACGTCGGAATAGCCGCCGAACCACTTGGGGTTTTTCCGGATAGCGTCCGCGTCCAGCAGGGGAAGAATGCGGTGGCCGCCGTAGCCGCCGCGGATGCACCACACGCCGTCAATGGTTTTGTCGGCAAAGGCGCGGTTGACGTCCTCCGCCCGCTGGGTGTCCGTCGCGGCCAGATAGCCGTCCCGGTTGGCAAAATAGCAGGAGGGGTACAGCACCGGCTCCATGCCCAGCCGACGGACGAGGTCAAGAGCGCCGGGCAGTTTTTCCTCCGGCACGGCGGAGGCGGGGGCGACCAGCGCCACTCTGGCGCCGGGGAAAAGGGGCTTGGGATCGATCATGGCAGGCACCTCGAAAAGAAATATGGCGCAAGCAGAACACATACCCGTGCTCTGCTTGCAGAATGTCATACTGAACTCCAATTAAAATCTTTAAAAAAGATTTTAATTGCCTGAAGGGCATGGAGTTCATATGAGACTTGTTTTGTGATTTCTTTCCTTATAAATCACAAAACAGGCAGCGCCGTCAGGCGATGCCTTCCTGATTAAAATTAAGATTTTAATCAGGAAATAGTATCAAAACTGTTTGCGGTATTCTTCCAGCTCAGGCTCACTTGCCAGAACAAAGTGGCCGGGGACGATCTCGCACCAGTCCGGCTGGTTCGTCTCGCTGTAGTGATGGCAGCTGGGGTCATAGACAATGAGCTTTTTCTGCCGCTCCGCAATGGGGTCTGGCTGGGGGATGGCGGACAGCAGCGCGCGGGTGTAGGGATGCAGGGGATGGGCGAACAGCTCCTCGCTCTGCGCCAGCTCCACGATCTTGCCCTTGTGAATGACGGCGATGCGGTCGCAGATAAAGCGAACCACCGACAGGTCGTGGGCGATGAACAGATAGGTCAGATTCCGCTCCTTCTGCAGCTTGGACAGCAGGTTCAGAACCTGCGCCCGGATGGAAACGTCCAGCGCGGAGATCGGCTCGTCGGCAATGATGAAGTCCGGTTCCATGATCAGCGCCCGGGCAATGCCGATTCGCTGACGCTGGCCGCCGGAGAACTCATGGGGGAAGCGGCTGGCAAATTCCGGCAGCAGACCCACGTCAGACAGGGCGCTTGCCACCTTGGCCTGACGCTCGCTTTCGGACAGATGATGTCCGCCAGCGTAAAGTCCTTCGCTGACAATATAATCCACCTTTGCCCGTTCGTTCAGTGAGGACATGGGGTCCTGAAAGATCATCTGGATACGCTGGGTGACCTCCCGGTCAAGAGCCTTGGAGATGCGCCCGTTGATCTGCTTGCCGTCAAAGAGGATTTTGCCGCCGGCAGTGGGGTGAATGCGGATGATGGCGCGGCCGATGGTGGTCTTTCCGGAGCCGGATTCGCCAACCAGACCGAAGGTCTCGCCCTGATAAATGTGGAAGGATACGTTATCCACCGCGGTAAAGGCGTGCCGCCGGGAGCCAAACCGGACGACAAGATCCTGAACCTCAATCAGCTTCTTTCTGTCTTCAGCCAACGCGGTTCACTCCCTTCTCCCGCAGGATGCGGACATGCTCCGGCGGCTCCACCTTGGGAGCGCGGGGGTCCATCAGCCATGTGCGGGCATAGTGGGTAGGCGTGACCTCGAAGAAGGGAGGACGCTCTACAAAGTCGATTTTCAGTGCTTTGGGGTTTCGGGGGGCAAAGGCGTCGCCCTTGACCTCGTGGAACAGATTGGGCGGCGTACCCTGAATGGAGTACAGCGGCTCGTCCTTGGTTCCCAGCTGGGGAAGGCTGGACAGCAGCGCCCACGTGTAGGGGTGGCGGGGGTCGTAGAACACCTCGTCGCAGGTGCCAAGCTCCACGATGTCGCCCGCGTACATGACGGCGATGCGGTCGGCCACGTTGGCCACCACGCCAAGGTCATGGGTGATGTAGATGGTAGTGAGGTCATACTTTTTCTGCATGGCCTTGATCAGCTCCAGAATCTGTGCCTGAATGGTCACGTCCAGAGCGGTGGTCGGCTCGTCGCAGATGAGGATTTTCGGCCGGCAGGCGACGGCGATGGCGATGACCACCCGCTGGCGCATACCGCCGGAAAATTCGTGGGGGTACTGCTTGTAGCGCCGCTCGGGGTCGTCAATGCCCACGTCGCTCAGCACTTCCAGCACGGCCTTGTAGGCATCCTTGCCTTTCAGACCCTGATGCAGCTCCACGGCCTCCTGAATCTGCTTGCCGATGGTTTTCAGAGGGTTCAGGGAGGTCATGGGGTCCTGAAACACCATGGCGATCTCCTTGCCCCGGATTTTCAGCCAGTCCTTGTCGGTCTGGAATTTGGTTAAGTCCATGCCGTTATAGAGGATGGAGCCGCCGTCGATGTAGCCGTTGGCATCCAGAAGACCCATGGCGCATTTGACGAATACGGACTTACCGGAGCCGGATTCACCCACGATGGCAAGGCTTTCGCCCTGATACACGTCCAGCGAAATGCCCCGGATGGCGTGAAGAATCTGACCGCGGAGGGTGAATTTCACATTCAGATCTTTGACGGAGAGAACAACTTTTTTATCTTCCATTGTGATCTCTCCTTATCTGACGTGATTCTTGGGGTCGGCGGCGTCGGCGAAGGCGTTGCCGATGATGTAGAAAGAAACGGTGATGACCACCAGCACGGCTACGGGGAAGAACAGCTGGTAGCGCAGAGACGCCACGGTCATCAGCGACCGTCCGGTCTGAATCAGATTGCCCAGAGACGGCGTGTCCACGGGAAGGCCGATGCCGATGTAGGTGACGAACACCTCATTGCCGATGGCGGAGGGAATGGCAAGCGCCATGCGCATGGTGATGACGGACACCATATAGGGCAGCAGGTTCTTGACGATGATACGCCCGGTGGAAATGCCCAGACACCGGGAGGCCAGATTGTAGTCCCGGTCGCGGATAATGATGATCTGGTTGCGGATGAACCGCGCCATGCCCAGCCAGCCCGTTAAGGACAGGGCAAAAATGATGGTGGAAACGCCGGGCTTTAAGACGTAAGATATCAGAATCAGCAGCAGCGTCTGGGGAATGTTGTCCAGAACGTTATACAGCTCGGTAAAGAAGAAGTCCAGCTTGCGGACATAGCCCCACAGCACGCCCACGAGGATGCCCACCACGGCCTCCACAAAAGCGACAGAGAAGCCGATGAACAGGGAAGTGCGGGTGCCCGCCCAGATACGCGCCCAGAGATCCTGGCCGATAGAGTTTGTTCCGAACCAGAATTCTTTGCTGGGGGGAATATTGTTCAGAGGCAGACCCCACTGGTCGTTGTGAATGAGAATGGGATCCTTCTGACCGGGGAGGTAGGGCTGGATAAAGGTGAACAGCAGCACCGCAACCATGACGAACAGGAAAAAGACCGCGATCTTATTCTGGAAAAACGCACGGAGGGTGGATTTCCAGTAGGAATAACCGGAATAGCCGCCCCGCTCCGCGTCCTCGGCGTTGAATTCGGCAAAGGAGAAGGCCTCCTCGTCGCTCATTTTCGGCGCGACATCCTCCTGAAGCTGCCGGGAGAGCTTGTCGCCCAGCGTGTCGGTGGCCTTGTCGCGCAGGGTGTGAAATCCAAGACGTTTCATCAGCGGGAACCCTCCTTCTTGGCAAAGCTGATCCGGGGATCGACGATTCCCATGAGAATGTCGCCGAAAAGCAGACCCAGAATGGAAATTACTGCGTAAATCAGCACCAGCGCCTGTACCAAGGTATTATCCTGACGCTTGATGGCCGTGACCAGCAGGCCGCCCATGCCGGGGACGGAGTACAGGGATTCCACATAGAGTGAACCCATCAGGGTAAACAGAATGGAGTTGGGGATGTACTGTACCAGCGGCACAAAGGCATTACGGAACACGTGCCGGAAGGAGATTTTGCCGTTTGGCACGCCCTTCGCCCGGGCCAGACGGATATAGTCCTTGTTGGACTCGTCCACCATGTACCGCCGCAGCCACATGGCATAGTAGGCAATGTTGCCGATGGACAGGGAGATGACAGGCAGGATATAGCTCTTGGGGTTGGCTGCGTCAAACAGCATGGGAAGCCCAAGCACGTCCTTGCCGACATAGGTCTGGGAACCGAGGAACTGGATCAGAATGTGATACACCGCCGAGGGCATGGCCTGCACCAGCACGATGAACACCGTGCCCAGCCGGTCGCCGATCTTGAAGCGGGTACGGGTGCTTCGCGCCATGATGACACCCAGAGGAAGACCCAGCGCGAGAGCAATGCACAGGGAGATCAGTCCCAGCTCCAGAGAGATGGGGATCTTCTCGGCAATGATCTCGGTAATGGCGACGCCCTTGCGGTAGACGTTGGATTCTCCCAAGTCCCCGTGGAGCACCTGCTTGTAAAAGCGCACCAGCTGGGTGGGCAGGGGAGCAGTCACGCCAAGAGCCTGAAGCTTGACCTGAATCTGGGTGGAGCTCATTTTATCGTAATTCTCGAAATACCCTTCCACGGGCATCAGCCGCAGCAGGGCAAAGAGGATCGTGATAATGATAAACATGGTGATGAGGGAGCGCAGAACGCGCTTGGTTATATATCTGGCCATATGATGTCCTCCTGGGGTTTTTCTCCCTTCATACGATTTCCCAATAAAATGGTAAAACCATTTTATTTATCCACTGATGTGGATGGCCGCCATAGGCGGCAGAAAATGTATGGACTTTCTTTTCTGCGGCTGCGCCGCTGGCCGTTTGGAAAACGGCCTGCTAAAACGGTTTTTAACCGTTTTAACGAAACTGGCATCAGAGCCGATACCGCTGCTGCTTTCGCCGTAGCAGCACCGGTACAGGCTCCGAAAAATTGCCTGTGGAGCAATACCGTATATATGCGGCTTTGAGAGAAGCCCCCAAATGAGGGCTTCTCTCGTGATAAACTGCCAAAATGAAAACTTAAATCTTAACCGGCCTTCTTGGACTGCCACTCGGCGTAAGCGGCCTGATATTCCTCCAGACCCATGGAGGAGCTGTACAGGTGCTGATCCTTGTAGCGCTGGTTGGCCAAGCCGAAGGAGGCGTACTGTCCTTCAAAAACGTTCAGATTGCACATCTGATAGCTGCGGTTGCTGATGGAGAAGGGGACGGCAAAGGCGTGATCCAGCAGGAACGCCTCGGCCTTGGCAAAGGCGGTATACCGGGCGTCCATGTCGTCGGTGATGGCCTTGGCGGCAGCTACCAGCTCGGTGTACTCGGCATACAGAGCCTGGGTTTCGGGGTCGGTGCTCTTGAAGATGAAGCTGTAGCTGGAATCCGTGGAGAAGGGATCGGTCCACGTCTCGGGGTCGGCGTAGTCAGCGCCCCAGTTGCACTTCATGAAGGCGTAATTGCCGGTGCGGCGGATGGCGCCAAGGAAACCGGTCTCAGGACCCGCCTGAATGATAATGTCCACGTAGTCGGCGCCCAGAACGTTCTCGATCTGCTGCTCCACGACCTGACACTCCTGCGCCCAGTTGGCGGAGGTGGGGTTGTAGCACATGAGCATCTTGATGGGGAAGGTGGCTCCGGCGGCGGTCAGCTCCTCAATGGCGGTCGTCTTGTATTCCTCGGCAAGAGCCTCGTCGAAGTTGTCGCCATCGGTGTAGGCGGCCAGACCTTCGTAGTAGGTGTAGTCCTTGGAAGCGGAGGCAAAGGCGTTGGGGGTGATGGTGTTGTTCTTCAGGGACTCGGGGTCAATGCGGTCGCTGGTGGCCAGAGCGGGCATCCGATTGAAGGCGTGGACGATGGACTTCCGGAAGTTCTCATTGTTCACGGCCAGCTTCCAGTTTTCGGGTTCGTACTCGGCGTCGAAGTTGGGGTCAAAGTTGAACAGATACCAGTAAGCGTAGGAGGTATCGGCACGGGAGGGATGGATCAGATCCTTGGTGTTGGGGTCAGCCATCATGGCGGACAGCAGGTCGGAGGAAATATCCGCCTGATCGACCTCGCCGGACTGGTACATGGTGGTGGCGATGGAGGAGGCTTCGGCGTTGTAGGTCATCTGGATGGCATCCAGGAACACATTGTCCTTATCCCAGTAGGTGGGGTTCTTGGTCAGAACGCGCTGCTGCTGAGGCTCGTAGGTGGACAGGATGAACGCGCCGCAGTACAGCAGGGTGCTGTTGTCGGTGCCGAACTTGCTGCCGCACTCATCGAGGAAGGGACCGTACACGGGCATATAGGGGCCGAAGGAAACCATGGACAGGAAGTAGGGGCGGGAGGACTCCAGGGTGAACTCCAGAGTATATTCGTCCAGCGCCTTGACGCCGATATCGTCAATGGAAGCCTCGGGGACTTCCTCCAGAATTTCCTGCTCGCCGTCCTCGTTGGTGATGAACTTCACGGCATTGCCGCTCTCATCGGTGCCATCGGTGGCATCGGGCAGAGCCATCTGGTAGGCGGTCCAGTCGTAGTAGGCATCGGCGCCCGCGATGACGCCGCTCATGGTATAGAAGGTGTCGGAGTCGTTGTTGGCATCACAGGCGTAGTGGGCGGAAGAAACCCAGTCATTGGCGGTGACGGGGGCAACAACATTGCCGTCCTTATCGACCCAGTTCACACCCTCACGGATGTGGAAGGTCCAGACGGTGGCGTCCTCATTCTGCTCCCAGCTGGTAGCCAGAGCAGGCTCTACATTGCCGTAGGAGTCGTATTCCACCAGGCAATCCACCACGTTGGCGGCGATGGTCAGCTCGTTGGTCTGGCCGGTGATCAGATAGTTCAGCGTAGTGACTTCGGAAGCGTACAGCGTTCTGTAAACCGCGTTCTCGGTCACGGCGGCCGCAGTGGGGGTGGTGCCGGCTGTCGCTGTGCTGTCGGTGGTGCCGGATTTGCCGCCGCAGGCTGCCAGCGCGAAGACCATGGTCAGAGCCAGGGCGAAGGCGAGAAGTCGTTTCATGGTTTGCATAGTGATCATTCCTTTCTTAATTTCTGCTTTGAAAAGCAGTCGGTACGGGCGATCCCCGAAGCGATTTTCTCCGATGCTTCTTCAACAGCGTCGGTCTTAAAACAGCGCCGGGGGACAGCCTATAAAATGGCAGACGCCATATTACAGGAGACGGTGGGGGTATTTGCCTCAAAATGAAAGTTCCAAAACTGGAAAATTCAAAATTTAAAAGAATGGTAATAGTTTATCACATTTTCCGTCTCAAGTAAAGTAGCAGATTTCATGATATGTCTCGATAAATTCGCGAATTTTTGTAACAGAAACATAAAAAAGTGTTCATACAGCAAAAGCAAACGTCCTTGAGCGGCATTACAAAAGGGCGCACGCCGATGTACCGGCGTGCGCGCAAAGCAGTTGCGGCAGGTGACTTTTTTCAATTAATTCCATTGTCCTGCATAGCCTGTGCAGTCCCGGAAGTCCTGCATGACCGCGTTCTGGATGGCGATGCGGACGGCAGCGTCCTTCCCGCCCACGCTCTGACCGTTCAGCGTATCGGCGGAAAGGCAGAACTTGGTGGTGGAGGTTACAAGAATTTCATCGGCGGATTTCAAAAAATCCATCGTGAAGGGTTTTTCCAGCACGGGGATATCCAGCCGGTAACAAACCCGGATCATGTGGCTCTTGGCGATGCCCCGGAGGATGAACTCGTCGTTGGGATGAGAGTACAGAACTCCGTCCTTCAGGACGGAAATGTTGGAGTGGGCGCATTCGGTGACGATCTCGCCCCGGTGGAACACGGTCTCCGTGCATCCGGCGCGGTGCGCCCGCTGGGCGGTCATCACATTGCAGAGCAGATTCAGAGATTTGATGTTGCAGTGGAAGAAGCGGGTGTCCTCCTCGTCGTTCAGACGGATGGGGAAATTGGGGTTGGGGATGACCTGAGGACGAACCAGCACCCACAGTTTGCCGGGCAGATTTTCGGCATAGGTGTGGCTCCGCGGCTCCACGCCCCGGCTCACCTGCCAGTACACGAAGCAGCTTTCGCCCTCCACCTGCCGTGCCAGCTGGGTGAGAAGCTCGCCCAGTGCCTGCTTTTCCATGGGAATATGGATATCCAGCAGACGGGCGCTGGCGTAAAACCGGTCCAGATGGTCTTCCAGCAGGAAAATGGTGCCGCCCGCTGCCATGGCGGCGTCGTAGCAGCCGTCGCCGAAGAAGTGGGCACGGTCATAGAAGGGGACTGTCAGTTCTTCCGGTGTGCCGATTTTGCCATCGTAATAGGCCAGTGCTTTCATGGTATCCGCCCTCCTTATAATATGTGGGAAATCTTATTCTGCGATTCTCCGCGCCACGGCGACGCCGCTGGCGGAAGCGTGGGACAGGGAATGGGTGATGCCGCTGCCGTCGCCGATGACGTACAGCCCCGGATACCGGGTCTGCAAATGTTCATCCACGGCCACTTCCATATTGTAGAACTTGACCTCCACGCCGTAGAGCAGGGTGTCATCGTTGACGGTGCCGGGGGCGACCTTATCCAGCGCGTAGAGCATCTCGATGATGCCGTCCAGAATCCGCTTGGGCAGCACCAGACTTAAGTCGCCGGGTGTCGCGTCCAGCGTGGGGGTGACGAAGGATTCCGCAATGCGCTTGGGGGTAGACCGCTGACCCCGGATCAGGTCGCCGAAGCGCTGGACGATGACGCCGCCGCCCAGCATGTTGCTGAGGCGGGCAATGGACTCGCCGTAGCCGTTGGAATCCTTGAAGGGTTCGGAAAAGTGCTTTGCCACCAGCAGGGCAAAATTGGTGTTGGAGGTCTGGCGGGCGGGGTCTTCGTAACTGTGGCCGTTGACGGTGATGATGCCGTTGGTGTTTTCGTTGACCACCGCGCCCTTGGGGTTCATGCAGAAGGTGCGGACGAGGTCGCCGTACTTTTCGGTGCGGTAGACGATCTTGCTTTCATACAGCTCGTCGGTGAGGTGGGAGAAAATTTCTGCGGGAAGTTCCACCCGGACGCCGATATCCACACGGTTGGACTTGGTGGGAATGTCCATGTCACGGCAGACGGACTCCATCCATTTGCTGCCGCTGCGCCCCACGGAAATCACGCACTGGCTGCACGAAAAGCTCCCGGCTTTGCAGGTGACCTGATACCCGCCATCCACAGCGGCTACGGATTCCACCGGCGTGTCGAAGTAAAACGTGACCTTTTCTTTCAGGTAGGCGTAGAGATTTTCCAGCACCACGTAGTTGATGTCGGTGCCGAGGTGGCGCACAGAGGCGTCCAGCAGATGCAGATCGTTCTGCATACACAGCTTTTTGAATTTTGTACCGGCGGTGGAATAGAGCTTGGTGCCTTCGCCGCCGTAGGCCATGTTGATCTGGTCAACGTAGCGCATCAGCTCCAGCGCTTTTGCCTTGCCGAGATACTCGTAAAGCGTACCGCCAAAATCGTTGGTAATGTTGTATTTTCCGTCGGAAAAAGCGCCTGCGCCGCCGAATCCGCTCATGATAGAGCAGCTTTTGCAGGCAATGCAGGACTTGACCCGGACACCGTCAATGGGACATTTGCGGTTTTTCAGCGGGTGTCCGGCCTCAAAGACAGCGACCCTCAGTTCCGGGCGCAGCCGGGTCAGCTCATAGGCGGAAAAGATACCGCCGGGCCCCGCGCCGACAATGATCACATCGTAATTCATGACTACCTCACAACGTATAATTTTGCAGTCAACCATTTACGGCGGTTGGTAGAGACGCTCAACCATATTATGAGCTTATACCCGTCCAGTATAACACAGCCGGAGCGGGATTGCAACCAAAACCGACTAAGAAAAAGCCAAGGCTGTCCGACAGATCACTGGGATTTTTGCGCAGCAAAAATCCCAGAACCGTAAAGGTTCTGGGATTGATTGGTGGGGGACAGTCGTTTACATCCGAACAAAACACATATTCAATTTCGTCCAGGGTCACGGTTTCCGCATGATCCCGGAAATTGTAGGTGAACACAATTTTATCATCATACACATACACAGAGTTCAAAAATGTATCGATTATTTCCCGCTGATAGGCCTTGTCGTTGATGTTGCCGTATTTGAAACGGCTGATCCATTTTACAATTTCCTCTTTGGTGAACACCGGTTGCGCCATCTGGGCACGGATCAGGCTGACATTCAGCTCCTCTTTCTGACGTTCCAGTTCTTCCATTCGCTCCTTTGTGGTGGGCGTAAAAATGCCAGCTTCAATCGCTTTCAGCAGATTTTTAAGGCCTTTGTCACACACACGGAGCTGTTCTTTGATGGAGGGAATCATCGAATTCTCCTGTCCCTGTATGGCAATGATGGCATCAGCCACCCGGTCAATGACTTCATCTGTGAGGACCTTGGTCACGGTCTCCACAACCACCGCCCGTTCCAACCAATCCCGCTTGAGTGCTTTCCGTTTGCAGGTATGCCCATGCTTGGCGTTGATACATTTGTAGTAGTAATAGAACGTCCCGTTTCTGCTTTTCCCGCATTCACCGACCATATGGCCGCCACAAGTGCCGCAAAACACCTTTCCGGACAGCAGGTATTCTTCCTTTGCCTTGGCCCTCCCCGGAGATTTCTTGTTTGCTTCCATCCGTCTTTGCACCCTTTCAAATACATCTTTTTCCACCAGAGCCGGAACACCGCCCGGGATGATCGTGTCGCCATAGCGGTAATCCCCGATATATTTCCTGTTTTTCAAAAGAAGCGTCATGGCACTTGCCTGAAATGGCCTGTTAAAATTGTTGCGCAAACCTCTTGCGTTCAAGTCCTTCATAATGTCCTTAATCAGCTCGCCCTTGTCGTAGCGGGAGAAAATCTCCCGCACGATAGGGGCGGTTTTTGGATTCACGACCAATGCCCCGGTTTCTTTATTCACGGAATACCCATAGGCCAATGTACCGCCGTTATTCCGGCATTTCATTGCGTTTTCCCGCTGACCACGGCGCACTTTGACAGCTAACTCTGCGGAATAATACTCCGCCATACCCTCCAGCATGGATTCCAGGATAATTCCCTCCGGGCCGTCGGCAATGGCCTCCTTGACAGATACGACCCGCACACCGTTCTTTTTTAGAATGTGCTTGTAGTGGGCACTGTCATATCGGTCACGGGAGAATCTGTCCAACTTCCATACGAGAACCACGTCAAACAGCCTCTTTTCGCTGTCGTGGATCATCCTCTGAAAATCCGGACGGTCTGCCGTTCTGGCAGACAATGCCCGGTCAATATAGTTTCCAACAATCGCCAGCTTGTTTTGCTCCGCGTATTCCCGGCAATCCCGAAGCTGTCCCTCAATGGATTCCTCTCGCTGGTTATCCGAAGAATAGCGGGCGTAAATGACTGCGTTCATGCTGTTACCTCCTTTCCGTGCATCATATCGTCTTTCTGATCACACTGCAAATTTACGGCGGGCTTTTCGGATAGAGAAGCCTGCATCAGGGGGAGGAAGAACCGTGCCAGCCTTTCAATTGCGAAGTCGGGAATATGTGTGGAATCGTCCTGGGTTACGGTTTTCATATCCGGGGTAGGGGTATTCAATGCTTCTGTTTCCATCAGCAGCTCCCCTATCGTTCCTGTTCGGTTCGACGGCGGTAATTATTCTCACAGAGTTTTACTACAGCCTCCTCGATTTGATTTGGCGTGTAGCTCTTTGGGAAGAACTTTCGGATGCGCTCCATAGGAATTTTCAGTCGCTCTTCCGGAACTCGCCGGGAAAGCTTATGTTGTGTTAATTGTTCGGAATCAGATAGAATTGCCGTTCCCGTCTGATATTCTCCAAATGACGGCAGTCACGGTGCCTATGCTTCTGGCTGAAAACAAGGGTCTTGACCCGCTGGATGCACTTCGGGCAATTGCGATTACCGACGGCATTCCAAAACTGGTGCAGTTATTCGATTTCCAAAGGCCTTTTGCTGAGAATCTGGGATTGCTTTTTACTCAGAATTCCGCCTATTTCCGCTATGCAGAATCAGAACTGCGGTGGCACTTCCGAACACCAGAGACATACAATATCCTGCTTTACGGAATGGCCACCGGACATAATCGCATCAGCCAGCTTGCGGAGTTTTCCGGCTTTCCGCAGAACAAGTGCGATAAATATTTGAAAGCCTTGGATAAAGCCGGACTTTTGGAAACAGTGCAAAGGAAAGATATCACTGATCACATTCGCACGCACTACTATCCCAAAGGCGGCTATTGGAAAACGTGGTTTCGCTATGTGTTTCCGTCCCAAGGATGCTGCCTGAAACCACTTGAGTGGGACAGTTTGCAGCAGCTGGCGAATGATATTGACCGCTCAATTGTTGCGGAATATTTCAAAACGGTATGCTGGAAATGGATGAAGAAAAACTACGGCGACTATTACTGGGATGAAATTCTAGGTTTTGATGACCCAAAGCAGCAGAATGTAACAGTCAACGGCGTTCACTTTGATTATGTGCAGGAAACAAAGGATCACACGATCTATGTAAAAATCTGGGATGATATTGGAGAAGGCTTTCCCAAAGCTGAATTTCAAAGAATCGAGGCTGCAACGACTGCGGTCCGTCCATTTTACGAGAATATCTACTTTCTTTTCTCAGCTGGCAAAGCCTGCAATTATGTAGAGCAGCTTCGGAATCTGGAAACGGTTTCGGTTGTGAATTTGAAGTCTCTGCTGGGGCAGAAGAACAAGGAGCTTTTTTGATAGGAATATCAGATACAAAAAAGAAACGACAGACAGACTGGAGCAAATGCCAATCTGTCTGTCGTTTTTTTCATAAAGATCCGTGTTCTAGGCGTAAATCAGTTCATTCAGAACAATCTCATCGGCCCGGTGCCGAATGTTGTTCATCCGGGCAACCCATTCCATTTGGTGTTCTGCTTTCAGCCACTCGGTAACGCCTTCCTGCTGTGCCAGTTGGGAAATGAGTCGCTGCTCCATTTCCTGCGCCTGGCGGTCAACTTCTTTCAGGTGGAGATTCAGGGATCCCTTTACCTTATTCTTTCCTCCGAAAAGCATCTCTGTCGGGTATTTTTCCAAGTCGCACCAATCTCGATGCGATGCCACCTGTTGGACGTTTAAAGTATGCTTCTTTCCAAAAGCGAAAGACAAATTGCCGCTGCTGTTCCGGCGGCTTCTATTTGCAGATCGTTTTCTGCGGAAGCATCGAAAAGGACTTTTCCCGAAGCAGGGAATTCTTCGTCCGGCAGCCACAAATTGAACTTTATCGGAATGCGGGGCAGAAAGGAAAACAAAAAGGACAAATCAGATTTTTCATGCAGTTCCGTTCCACCCAGCTTCGCAGCGGCTTCCCGGATTGCCTGAGGGTCATGCAGACCAA
>OGXT01000905.1_pt1 | contig 32619 bp, 60 predicted proteins | sample 1576361 | NCBI WGS metagenome assembly OGXT01 (sample SAMEA3541514, study PRJEB24748) | human gut metagenome | biome: human gut; feature: human-associated habitat; material: faeces | place: China | collected 2012 | reverse complement strand
AAAATTTAGTGCTAATAAATAAAAATTTTTAAGACATTTTCAAAAATGATTGACAGGGGAAGGAATAAAAATGTTAGATGTAACAGAACAATATAACAATGAATGTTATAACAATTTTTATGCAAAATCAATTGACTGGGATGCTTATTATGAGCATTTAGCAGAAGAGGAAGATAGAGAATGGGAGGATAACGACAATGAGTAATGAATTAATAGTAGTTAAGCAATTGCCAATCATACAAGAAAGGTTAAAAGAGCTATCAACAGAAATAGAGAGAAAAGTTGAAAATGCAAAAAGTTTAATCTGTACAGAAGAAACTATAAAAGAAGTTAAACAAGTAAGGGCAGATTTAAATAAAGAATTTAAAGATTTAGAAATACAAAGAAAACTAGTAAAAGAACAAGTACTAGCACCTTATATGCAATTTGAAGAAGTTTATAAACAATATGTATCAGACAAATACAAAAATGCTGATATCGAATTAAAAAATAAGGTAGATAGTGTAGAAAATGAATTAAAAGCGAAAAAGGAACAAGAAATAAAAGATTATTTTGAAGAATACAAAACAGCTAATAATATTGATTTTGTTTCATATGGACAAGCAAGAATAAATGTAACATTATCAGCAAGTATGAAAAGTTTAAAGGAACAAGTAAAACAATTTATAGACAAAATAGTAGATGATTTAAAACTAATTGAAACACAAGAACATAAAGCAGAAATATTAGTTGAATATAAACAGACATTAAATGTAGCACAAGCAATAACAATGGTAACAAATAGATTTAAAGCAATAGAGGAAGAAAAGAAAAAAGAAGAACAAAAAACAGTACATATTGAAATGAATGAAAATCACGAAATAACTCAAAAAAGTTATGAACAATTAGAAAATATATTTAACAAACCTTTAGAACAACCAAAAGAAGAAAAACAAGAAGAAGTATTAATATTAAAATTTACAGTAAAAGGAACAATAACAAAGCTAAAAGAATTAAAACAATTTTTAGAAAATGGAGGATACGATTATGAGTAATGAAGTGCAAAAAACAAACAATGAATTAATGGTCAAATTTGATATTGATGGAAATGAAATTAAATTAACACCAAGTATAGTACAAGAATATATAGTAGGAACAGATGCTAAAATAACAAATCAAGAGTTCAAATTATTTACAGAGCTTTGCAAAGTTAGAAAATTAAATCCATTTTTAAGAGAAGCATATTTAATTAAATATAAGGCAGGAGTACCTGCACAATTAGTAGTAGGAAAAGATGCAATTTTAAAAAGAGCAGTATTAAATCCAAATTATGACGGAATGGAAAGTGGAATTATAGTTCAAAAAGAAGATGGAAGTGTGGAAGAAAGACAAGGAACATTTAGATTAGGAACAGATCAACTCGTTGGTGGCTGGGCTAGAGTATTCAGAAAAGACTGGACACATCCTATATATTCAAGTGTAAGTTTTAATGAGGTAGCACAAAAGACAGGACAAGGGCAATTAAATTCAAATTGGGGAAGTAAAGGAGCAACAATGGTTGAAAAAGTTGCAAAAGTTAGAGCATTAAGAGAAACATTTGTTGAAGATTTGGCAGGAATGTATGAAGCAGAAGAAATGCAACAAGAAATTCCGCAACAAGATTCTATTGAAGTACAAGCAGAAATAGAAGAACAAACAGAAGATACAAAAGAGGTATCAATGAATGAACTATAAAATTATATCAAGTTGCAGTACAGGAAATGCGACAATAATTAAAGACATAATTTTAATAGATTGTGGAGTTACTTTTAAAAAATTAGAAAAATATTATAAAAATTTGAAAATAGTGTTATTAACACATATTCATTCAGACCATTTTAAGAAAGAAACAATAAAGAGGTTGGCTAAAGAAAGACCAACATTGAGATTTGCTTGTTGTGAATGGCTATTAAAACCACTTTTAGAATGCGGAGTTAAAAGAAAGAACATAGACGTACTTCAAATTGGTACGAGATACGATTATAAGTTATTTAAAATTATACCTATTAAATTATATCATGATGTACCACAATGTGGCTATAGAGTGTTATTTGACGATTATAAAGTTATATATATGACAGACACAAAAACAATTGAAGGAATAAGTGCTAAAAATTATGACTTATATCTTGTTGAGGGAAATTATGACGAAGATGAAATAGAAGAAAGAATAAAAGAAAAACAACAAGATTGCAAATATGTTTATGAATTTAGAGCAAAAGATAGTCATTTAAGTAAACAACAAGCAAGTGAATTTTTATTAAATAATATGGGAGAAAATTCAGAATATGTGCTAATGCATCAACATGTAGAGAGGTAAATATGCAAACTACAGGAATAATCAATGATATAAGTATAGATTTTAACACACGAAAACCCAAAATAAGCCTTTTATTAGACACAAATGAATTAAGTATAGTAGAAGAACTTAAAAACGAAAATAAACTAAATGTCGAATTAAAGAAATGGTACAAGAAAAGGTCTTTAGATGCAAATAGTTATTGCTGGGTTATATGCGATTTAATTGCAAAGAAGCTAACAACAAATGATGCAGTAATAACAAAAGAAGATATATACAAAGATGCAATTTCAAACATAGGCACATTTCAAGCAATGATAATAGAAGAAAAAGCATTTGAAGATTTTAAAAGAATATGGGAAAGACAAGGACTAGGATTTTTAGTTCAAGAAGTTAGCAGAAAAGATAAATGTATAAGAGTAAATTGCTATTATGGAAGTTCAACATATAACACAAAAGAAATGAGTTTATTAATAGAGTTATTAGTACAACAAGCTAAAGAATTAAACATAGAAACAAAGCCACAAGCAGAAATTAATAGTTTGTTAGAAAGTTGGGATAAGAAATGATAGTAAATAATTTAAGCAATTCATTTAACCCAGTACCAAAAAACAAAATTGAAAAGAAAAAAGAAGTTACAGCAATTAAAAAGAAAAGCAATAAATTAGCAAAACTAGAAAAGAATAGATTTAGCATAATAACAAAAGATTTAGAACATTGTTATTTATGTGCTAAACAAGGAATAAAGAATATTCAAAAAGACGACATACACGAACTAATAGAAGGCAAAAATAGACAAGTTAGTATGAAATATGGATTAGTAATACCAATTTGCAGAAAATGTCATGAAATAGTGACAAATGATAAAACTTTACAGGATAAATTGCATAAAGTTGCACAAAAAGAGTTCAAAAAGCACTATAAAACAGAAAACTTTATGCAGATATTCGGTAAAAATTATTTATAGGAAGGAGGATGTAGAAACTAATATATAACCAAAAAGTTATTGAGTTTTTACGTCCTCATTTTTCACGAAAGGAGAAAATATGGAAGGCTGGATTAGAATTTATAGACAAATTAAAAATAGTTGGATTTGGAAAGATAAAGAGCCTTTCGACAAGCGAAGTGCTTGGATTGACTTATTATTATTAGTTAATCATAAAAACAAAAAAATACCTTTTGAAAATGGTTTTATCGAAATAGAAAGAGGACAAACTTTAACATCAATAAAACAATTAGCAGAAAGATGGAATTGGTCAAGACATAAAGTAAGTAATTTTTTAAACCGACTGGAACAGGACACTATGATAGTACAAGTCAGGGACACAAGAAAAACGCTTGTAAGTATTGTAAATTACAACAAATATCAACCTATGATAGAAGAAAAGGACATACATGAGGACATACCTCGGGACAGACTTGGGACATACCGGGGACACAAACAATAATGATAATAATAATATTTATTTATATTTATTTAATATATATAGCGCAAAAATTTTTGGAAAAAACTTTGGAGAAAAAATCAAATTAATTAATCAATGCAAAAGTGAAGAAAAATACAATCAATTAACAATAGAAGAGCAGGACAAATTATTTAATAAACTAATGAATATTAAATAGGGAGGAGTAACAAATGAAGATAACACAAAAAGATAGAATAATAAATTACATAAGACAGTTTGGTTCGATAACAAGTTGGGAGGCATATAAAGATTTAGGAGTAATGCAATTAGGAGCAAGGATAGACCAACTAAAAAAGGAAGGCTACGAATTTAGGACGGAATGGAAACAAAAGAAAAATAGATTTGGAGAAGAGGTAAGTTTTAAAAGATATTATTTAGTGGATATGGTAGCAGAAAATATGAATCATATTCCAAGAATAGATTAGGAGGTAAAATGTTAGTAAAAACAAGTTTAGGAGAAATAGTAAAAAATGTTATTGAGGGAAATGTTAAAATTACAGACAATTCAATTTGTGAGAAATGTAGTAAATGTGGAGAGTGCTGTACTAATTTTCTCCCAATAAGTCAAAAGGAATTAGATAAAATACAAAAATATGTAATAGAGAATAATATACAACCACAAAAACAAATGTTGGTAATGCAAAATAGATTAACTTGCCCATATCACGATGGAAAAAAGTGCCTAATATATAAAGCCAGACCGCTAATATGTAAAGAGTTTTACTGTTACAAAAAAGCCGACATAGAAATTGCAAAGAAATTTGCAGACGACACATATTTTCCAGTTGACATGTGGAAAATAGCGCAAGAAATAGAAAAGCAGAGGAATAGCATATGAAATATAAATATCCACAATTAGAACGGAATATGCGCAAAAGCTATCGAAAATGGTTGGTGTACGGGATGTCAACAGCTGGAAAGCCTTTATTTTAAAGGAGTAAAAAGTTGTAAATATGTAAATATACCTACTGCAGAAGATAGCATAAAGCAGATTAAAGAAAATTTAGGAATACAGGAGAAAATATGGGAATAGAAGATGTTTTAAAATATACACTTACTTTTTTTCAAGATATAGACAAAAGATTAGCTGAATTAAAGAATAAACAAAGTATGTGGGATATTAAGCAAGATGAACTATTACATTATATAGAAAATCATAATTTAGATGCAGTTAAGTCTTGTAAAATAGTAAAACAATTAAAGTATGTAAGAGCAGAGCGAAGACAAGTAAAAAATGAAATAGATGTTATTAGGTCTCTAAAAGATACTTTTGTAGATAAATATAAAAATAAATTTATAGAAAAAGACTTAATACAAGCATTAAAAAATTTAAAAGAACTAGAGCAAAGGAAAAATAATCCTAAATATACATATCAGTATTTAACTGAAGAACTGGAGATAAAAGATGAAATATAAATTTGAAATAGGTAAAAGACTAATGGGGCTAAATGAATATACAGCATATAACAGAGCAAACAAATATATAGGAGCAAAAGCAAAGAAAAATGAGCAAGCATATATAATTTGGTGTATCAAAGAACAATTAGGAAATATAAAAATAGACAAGCCAGTGATAGGACATTTTACTTGGATAGAAGAGAACAAAAGGCGTGATTTAGATAATATTTGTTTTGCCAAGAAGTTTATATTAGATGCACTAGTGCAAGCAGGAGTATTACAAGACGATAATAGAAAAATAGTAACTAACTTTACAGACAGCTTTGAGTATGCAGATAAGAGTAAAGTAATAGTAGAGTTGGAGGAAATATGAGTAAACAAGATAAGAAATTAGCAATTTTAATAATTATAGTATGGATAATATACTTTGGTGGAATTTTTATAGCTACAAGAAACAAAAAAATAGTAGATAACAATTACATACAAAACCTAGAAGAAAAACTAAACATATATGAAGAAGACTACGATAGATTTTGTTTAGAAGATAGCTTAAGGCAAATGTATTAGGAAGGAGCAGAAATGGGAGAGATAGAAGTAAACGAATATGTGAGAACTAAAAATGGAGTTATAGATAAAGTAGATGCTTTATATGGAATGATAGAAAATACAGTGCATTTAGAAAATCAAAAATGGTTTGATACAAAAGCATAGTAAACCGCAGCAAGATAATATCAGAAGTTGTAGAAGTTGGAGACTATGTAAATGGAAAGCTAATACACAAAATAGACAAAGGTCCAAATTATTGTTATTTATATTACGGAAATTGTAAGAAATTTGTAGACTATCAAATCAAAACAATACTAACAAAAGAAAGTTATATGGCTAATTGCTATAAAGTAGGAGGAGAAAATGAGTGTTAAAGGAAAAGTAAAAAGATTAAATAAACAAATAAAAAACTTGCAAGAAGAATTACAAACATATCAGTTATCTAATGATAGATTAAAAGTGGAATTAGAAGAGCAAAAAGTAGTTAAACAATATACAGAACAATTAGAAAATATAGTTAAATTTGCATTGACTAATCATATAGGAAATTTAAGAGGTAGAATGCAAATAGATAGATATGGAATAGATAAAATGCAAGATTTAAGATTGAATATAGATTATTCGAATATGGATAATAGTTACATAATTAGAGTGAGTTATTAGGAGGAGAATAGATATGTTAAGAATAAGAGATGATGTAGATTTAAAAGAACTTGTTAAAAAAGTAACAAAAAGGAGTAAATAAGAGATATGGACGAAAAGGAAAAAGAAAAATATATTTTAAAATTCATGTATAGAATTTTAACAGATAGTAGAAATCAAAATAGATATTGTACAACAATGTATGGAAATTTAGATGAAGATAAAACAGTAAGATTAGGGGATTGCATAAGTTATTTAGAAAATAAGTATCAAGAGTTATTTGGAGAGGAGTAAAAAAGATATGGAAGATATAGAATTAAAAATAATTGTGATACTGGTAGTGATTTTATGGGTAGTAATGCTTTTTATAACAGGAATAAGATTAATTAGTTGGCAAAATGAATACAACAATAAGAACGAGCAGATAAAATTATTAGAACAAAGTTTAAATGAACAGATACAAGAAAAAGAAGTATATATGAGAATGTTGGAGGATTGCAATAATGGTTGATTTAATATTAGAAAAGCCAACTGTTTGTAGATATTGCGGAAATTCTGTTGTTTTTACTTCAAATGCTGAAATATACGGAAGAGAATATGGAAATGGAAAATGTTTTTTATGCAGAAATTGTGGAGCATTTGTAGGAGTACATACAGAAACATTAACACCACTTGGAACATTAGCAAATGAAGAATTAAGAAAATGGAGAAAAAAAGCACATAATGAATTTGATAAATTATGGAAGGGTAAAACAAGAGAAATGATTAGATATAATGCGTATGGTTGGTTATCAAAACAAATGAATTTAACAAGAGATGAAACACATATTGCATTGTTCGAAATAGAACAATGTAAAGAAGTTTTGAAATTATTAAATAACAGATTATTAGAGAGGAGTAAATAAAATATGAAAATATTAAAACATGGTAAAAAATTTAATAAAGAAAAAATAGTAACTTGTAATTTATGTGGTTGTAAGTTTGAATATGACAACAATGACACTGAAACAGAAAAATCATTTTGCTTTATGACATACCCACCCACATATAAAACTTATGTTAAATGTCCTGAATGTAATAAAGAAATATATTTAGGAGGTGTTTTAAATGAAAAGAAAAACAGCAGATGAGATGTTTGAAGAATTAGGATATACAAAAATATATTGTGAAGATGGATTTTTTTACCACAAAGCAAAGAATAATAAAACAATATTATTTAATCTTAAAAATAAAGAATGGTCAGTTTATGATTATGACACAGCAGAGCAAAGAGGATACGGAAATAAAGAGCTTGAAGCAATATTACTCCAAGAATATGAATTAGGATGGCTTAATTGGAAAAATTATAAATTGGAATTAAATAATATTTAGGAGGTATTTTAAGTGAAAAAAAGATTTTATTTAGAAATAAATTATGATTTTTATTCAGATGAAAAAGAGCAGGAATTAAAGGAAATAAAAAATGAAATAACTGATGTTATTTTAGATTTTACAAATGTAAAATCTGTAGATATTTTTTATGTAGGAAAATATGTGGAGGATTAGATGAAAAAAGAAATAAATAAAACAACAACTAAAGATAGCATTGAATATTTAGAATTGCAATGTATTGTCAATAATAGAATACATGATTATGTTGCAAAGTATCATAGCTATCCTAAATATATTAAATTACCTTTATGGATATTTGAATGTTTAAAACAAACAATGTGTGAAGTAGACTTAAAAATAGATTATCAAACAGAAGAATTTACATTCTTTAATTTAAAAGTTTGTGAAACTGTTAGTATAGAAAAAGCAGAAGAAATCGAGGTGTTTTAAGTGAAAGAAAATGAAGAGATAGAAGAACTTGATGATGAAAATGTTGAAGTAGAAACAGATGTAAGTTTTAATCTGTATTGGACTTGCCCTAAATGTAAAAATGATAATTGCGAATATAATATTCCAGCAGATGGACTAGTAGAATGTAAATGTGAAAAATGCTCAAATACATACACATATTATAATTGTGTATATTAGGAGGTGTTTTAAGTGAAAGAAAATAGTATAAAAGAAGATATAATAATCTTAGAACAATTAATAATAGCAAATGAAAACTGTATTAAAAATGCTAAAAATAAAGACAATCCTTTCGTGAATGTTTGGAAAATACAAAATATAGCAATAGAACATATTTTATCAGATTATAAAAGAGTATTAAAAGAGAATGAATTGTTAAGACAACAAAATATATCATATAAAAATAATATTCATGAATTAAAGGAAGTGAGGAATAAATGAACGAGGAAGAAAAGAAAGCTATTGAAGATATGCATAGATTTGCAAATGGTATTGATATGAGTTGTGTAACTGCAAGACATATGAGTTATGTAACTGCAAGACAAATGCAGATAATATTAAATTTAATAGAAAAGCTACAAAAAGAGAATGAAGAATTAAAAGAAAGAATTAGAGAATATACATTATTGATTTTACCTTATTATGTAAAAGAAAACTTTATTTCAGTTCAAAAAGTAAAAGATAAGATAGAAAAATTAGAGGAAGAACTAGAAATAATGAAAGTAGACAATATGTATGGTAGATATAAAGAATATGGTGGAAAAACAAAATGGGAAAGGTTATTTGCAACAAAATATGGGATGCATGATGCCTTACAAGAACTAATAGAAGGGAGAAAATAAAATGAATGGAAATGATAATGGATTCATAAAAAATAGAAATAAAGAAAAACAAATTTGATGAATTAATGCTAGTTAATAGTCTATTAAATAATAAAGAAGCGGAGTGATGTACAAATGACAATAAATCATATATACAACATAATAGTAAATACAATGAGTAAATTGGAAAATGTAGACTTTATAAGAATAGACCAGAGAAAATTTAATCAAGCTAAAGTAAATGAGGCATATAAGATATTAGACAACCTCAAAGATGAACTAATAAGAGAAAATATAAAAAGAAAACAGGAGGTACACGAATGAGAATAGCTAAAGAAGAATATAACAAAGCAGTAGGCTGCTTAAAGAGATATGACTATAATTGTATTAATATAGTGAATATACAGAGCGATATATTAAGTTTAAGTATAGCACCAAATGATGGATTGCCTAAGGCACCATATAGTATAGGAGATACAGTATTTAACAAAGTAACGCAATTAGAAGAAAACAAAGAGTTGGATAAAAGCATAAAGGAATATAAGGCAGTGGTACAAGCTCTAAAATTAGTAGATAAAGATTCAAAATATATATTTGAGAAAGAATTTAGAGAGAGCCAAACAAAGTGGAAAGTGATAGCGGATATGAATGTATCAGAAGAAACATATAAAAGGAGAAAAAGCAGTTTGATTTATGCTGTATTTAATGAATTAAAAAAATTTGAAAAAAATTGACCTTTTTTTGACCTTTTTTTCATAAAAAACCGTGTTAAAATAGTATCATGGAAAAAACATAAAGAATCCCTCTATGCACAGTCAGAAATGGCTCATAGGACCGAGTGCAGACTTAAAATAGTAAGAAATAGCAGAGTAGAGAAACGGAAATCTCATTTGGCTCATAACCAAAAGAAAGTAGGTTCGACTCCTACCTTTGCAACCAAACGGCTAAAAAGTAGTAGCAATTGAAAAAATGCCGTATTATTAAGAGTTAGATATATTCTAGCTCTTTTATTATGCAATTAATATGCTAGAAAGTTCAAAATATTTAATACTTTGTAAGTAGTGATATAACATAGAATGCAAATCGACAAATAAAGTCGGTTAGTTCTAGAGTGCAATATTCTATAACTATATCATTACTTAGAGAGTATTAAAAAACAAAGGAGAAATGATGAACGAATTATATAAAAGAGAGATATGTATAAATTGTGCTAATGAAAACTGTAAAGAAAGAATAGAAATCAAAACAAAAGGAGATTTGTGTATAGAACAAATATATACACGAACAACAATAAAGTGCAAAGATTTTATATGTAAGAACAAGAGAAAGAAAAGAAAGTACTATAGCTGCAGAAATAATAGCAGATTGGAGAAGAGAAGAATATTACAAAAAGAAAGCTATAAGAAATAAATGTATAGTAGATAATAAAAAACAATGTAATATTTGTAAATATGGAGAAATATGTGAGGAAAGAGTATGAAAATAGCAGAGATATTAAAAAGAACAGATAAAGAAACATATAATAAGTTAAAATCAATGTTCAATTATAAAGAATGTATGAAGAGAAAATGCAAGGACTGCAGAAAAAAGAAAGAGTGTTTTAAGGAGGAAATATGTTAAAAGAATATAAAACTAAAGAATTATTAGAAGAAATAATAAGAAGAGAAGGAACACAACATATATGTATACAACCATATGAAAAGATTACAATAGAAATTAATAACAAAAAACAAAACCTTCATTTATATGAAGGTCCAGCTAGAATTGTGTTAGTTTATGATTAAGTAATTTTAGTACAAGGATAAAAGTCTTTTATAAAATTATGAAAATACTTTATTACATATATAACACATCAAGATAGAAACTATAATGAAGAAGATGTAGTTGATATAATATCAAATTCACACGATATTATAAGAAATATAGTAGATAAATATTTTGAGGTATAAAATGAACATAAATCAAAACATAAATAAATTGGTATTTTGACAAAATATGACAGTATATGTTATCCTTTTTTTGGAGGGGATAAAATATGGAAAAAGGAAATAATGAAAAAAGCACAAGTGGTTGCTTAATAGTATTTTTTATGGTATTTCTATTAATATTTTTACCAATATTAATAGGATTATTATCAAAAGATATTAAAGTATCAAATCAAGAAAAACATGAGGCAAAACTAATTGAAGAAGGAAAAACAAAGACCCATAATGAAGTAATAAATGAAATAGCAGAAATATTAAAAAACAAAGACAAAGAAAAAATCAAAGATTACTTAGCAATTGATTATACTTATTATGACAATAATAATATAGAGCATAAATATATTAGTAGTTTCTTTAATGACTTGACCATATATACTACAGACTACGAAATTGAAGAAAGAGGAAATGACCTAAAGGACGAAGAAACTTATAGAATATATTGGAATGTTGTAGAAGATAATAAGAAAAAAGGGATAGATAAAACTAGTCAATATTACTGCTTACAGAAAATAACAATAATGTTAAAAAAAGTAGTAAAAGAAAATGAAATAACTTATGAAATAGAAAAAATAATTTTAACAGATAATTAAGAAGCACTTACAAAATGTAAGTGCTTTATTATGTTATAAAGGAAGTGATACAATGGCAAATGAGCAAAACTTGAAACCTATACGAACCAAGAAGGAAGCAAGAGAAAAAGGAAAAAAAGGTGGAATAAAATCAGGAGAAGTAAGAGCACAAAGAAAAACGTTAAGAGAGGAACTATTAGCATTATTGGGAACTAAGGTAGAAGATAAGACGATACAAGAAAAGATAAGCTTTTCACTTATTCAAGAAGCCTTGAGCGGAAATGTAAAGGCATTTGAAACTATTAGAGATACTATTGGAGAGAAACCACAAGACAAGTTAAATATATCTGGAGAAGTTAATAATCCATTTTCAGGAATGACAACAGAAGAGTTGAGAAAGATATTAAATGAATAATAATATAAAAGAAGAATTAAAAAAACAAGCACGTTTGGAATTAGCTAGACGTGATTTTTTTGAATATTGTAAATTAACTGCACCAGATTTTTATAAAGAAGATAGACAATTCTTAAAAGATATGTGTCATGAATTGCAAGGCTTTTATGAAAGTGATGATAGAATTTGTGTAATAAATATGCCGCCTCGACATGGTAAATCAAGAACTGCAGGAAAATTAGTTGAATGGGTATTTGGAAATAACAATAAAGAAAAAGTAATGACTGGTTCATATAATGAAATATTATCAACAACATTTGCAAAATCAGTTAGAGACACAATAGCATCAGAAAAGACAGAAGGAATAATAGTATATAACGATGTATTTCCTAATACAAAAATAAAATTTGGCGAATCTAGTGCAAATAAATGGGCGTTAGATGGAAGTGGACAAGCAAATTATTTAGCAACATCGCCTAAAGGAACTGCGACTGGTTTCGGATGTACTTTAATGATAATAGATGACTTAATAAAGAATGTTGAAGAGGCATACAACGAAAATGTTTTACAAAAACAAATAGATTGGTTTAACAATACAATGCTATCAAGAACAGAAACAGGATTCAAGTTAATAATTATTATGACAAGATGGTCTAGTAATGACTTAGCAGGTTATATATTAGAAAACTATGACAATGTGAGACATATAAATTATAAAGCAGTTCAAGAAAATGGTTCAATGTTGTGTGATGCAATATTAAATAAAGAAGACTATGAATTAAAAACTAAAAATATGAATAAAGACATTATATATGCAAACTACCAACAAGAGCCAATAGATGTGAAAAATAGATTATACACAGCATTTAAAACTTATGAAAAATTACCACCAGCACATTATATTATGAATTATACAGATACTGCAGACGAAGGCAATGATTACTTATGTTCAATAAATTATCAAATGTATAATGAAGAATATTACATATTAAATGTAATTTATACACAAGAAGCAATGGAAGTTACAGAGCCAGCAGTTGCAGAAATGCTAACGAAAGACAAGGTCGGAAATGCAAACATAGAAAGTAATAATGGCGGTAGAGGATTTGCAAGAAATGTAATAACAAATTTAAGGAATTTAGGTAACAGGCATACAAATGTTAGATGGTTTCATCAGGGAGACAATAAAGTTGCAAGAATATTAAGTAATTCAACAGGAGTAATGAACAATGTGTATTTTCCTATTAATTGGGAAGATAAATGGCCAGAATTTGCAAAACATTTAAAACATTATGTAAGAACTGGAAAGAATGAACATGATGATGCTGAGGACTGCTTGACAGGTGTATATGAAAATCCAAAACCTAAAAATACAAATATGGAAATGACTAATAAGTCATTTATAAAAATGTAACATCTACTAAGTAGGTGTTTTTTTAATAGGAGGAAACAATGTTAAGATATAGCAAAGAAAGATTAGCGGAAGAAAAAAGTATAACAGATATATATTTTAAAGCACAACTAGAATTAGATGTTAGAAAAGAATTATATGAGAATTTTAGAAGAAAATTAACAGATGAAGAACTTTCAAGTTTAGATGATGAAGATATAAAAGTGCCACTAGAAAGATATATATCAGTTATGTCAGCTGGTTATTTTGGAGGAAAAGCACCAACATATAAAGTAAAAGCATTTAATGAAGATAAAGATAAAATAATCAAAGAACTATTTAATCATGAAACTAACGATGAGCAGGAAATAAAAGAAATAGAATTACTTATAAAGCATATAACAGATTATAATAAAGATGGTTCACATTTCTTACATATGGTATTAGATTATTTAATAAAAAGGGCATGTTATGAAATATATTATAAAGATGAAACAACTGGAGAAATAACAATAGCAAGAAGTGATGCATTGGAGACAGTTGCTATATGGGATTATTCATTACCTAAAAATTTAATAGGTTTATACAGAATAATTCGTACATATATGGCAAATGGTGAATATCAACAAATGGTAGAATTAACAACAGCAGATGGAAAAAGATATTATTACGATACACCTGAAAAAAGAAAGATGTTTGGTACACCTGCATATGAACAAAAATTCAAAGACGAACCATTATTTAAAGAAAACGAAAAAGAAAAACAACCTAAAAAATGGGATGATGATATACCAGCAACGGCAATAGAAAATTGTGATGGAATGGCGATATTTGAACCTGTAATAAGTTTAATAAAAGCATATGAAAGATGTATTCAAAATTCAAGAAATGTATTTAAGTATAATGATGAAGCAATATTGAAAGTTAAAGGATATCAACCAGAAAATCCAATGATTATCCAAAATGAAAAAGGCGAAGACATTATAAATCCAGCGAGACAAAAAGAAGATGAATATGTATTAACAAGCAGAGTTAGATATTTAGATGGAAACAAAGATGTAAATAGTGACATAGCTTGGGTTGAAAAAAATGTAAATGATACAGCATTACAAAACCATAAAAAGACGTTAATTGACATTATTTGTTTATGCAGTTTTTGTCCTAATATGACAGACCTTGGATTTACATCAGCTGATAATAATAGTGCTTTAGAAAAGAAATTCTTTAGCTTACAACAATATATAGCCACATTTGAAGGAGATTTTCTTGAAGGATTAACAAGAAGGTGGAGAATAATATTAGAGAAATTCAATAAAGAAAAGGGCAAAACTTATGACTTTAGAGATATAGAAATAAAACTAAATAGAAATTTACCTTCTGATAAAGCAACAGACATAACAAATGCATTAAAAGTAAGAGGCTTATTACCAGATGAAACAGTTATAAATTTATTAAATCTTGATTTAGATGCAACAAGTGAATTAGCAAAAATGGATTTACAAAATGAAGAGAACATTCAGAAAAATCTAGAGCAAATGCAAATGATGGGACAAACAGAGGTAGAACAAAACGATAAAGAAGATAAACAAGACAACAAAGTAACAGACTTAACGGATACACAAAAAGCACAGAAATTGACAGCAGATAATAAGAAAGAACAAGAAAAAGCAGTTAATAAGCAAATTAATAAAGAATAGAGGTGTTTTATATGTGGGAGCAACACGATAGCTATATGAAACAATTAAAACAACTATATAATAAAACATCAAAACAAAAACAAAACAGACTTCAAGAATTACTAGATACATTTAATTTTACATCAGAAAATATATATAATATAGCAGATAATAAAACTAAAAAAAGAATAAATAATTACATAGAGCAATGGAAAGAACAGAAACTATTAACAGGCTATTTTGGATTATTAGCAAATAACATTTATGGAAGAACACGAGTAAAGAATAGTGAAATACTAGAATTACTTATTTATAGTGCATACGTAGAAGAACAAAACAAACTTGAAGAGCAAGAAAAACAAATAATGTATGAAGATACAAATTATTACTATGAAGAAGGACAAAAAGAAGTAAATAAAAAGAAAAAGTCATCAATAATTCCGATGGCTTTATTTCTTGCATTATTAGACCAACCTAATTATAGTCGGATTAACTTGGAAACAATATATTGAAACAACAATACAATATAATGCACAACAAATATATAAACAAGTAATTTTAAATATGCAACAACAAAAAGACCTAGAAATCGATTCTAGTGAGTTTCAGACAATAATAAATAGACAAAATAATCAAAAGCTTAATATAAATAATGATAAAATATCAGGTGCAATGGACTTACAAATGATAGGATTAAATAATCTGTCAAAAGTAGAAGGTATAAAGTCAACAACAGAAGATAATTCAAAAGTTAGATTTATAGCAGTAGAAGATGACAAAACAACATTGATGTGTGATAGTTTGAATAACCAAGAATTTTATATTAACAAAGAAAATATATTTGATAGATATTATGGAGAAAATCAAAAAGAATTAAGATTACAAAGAATTAGATGTAATGGATTAGTTTTAGGTTTAAATCTTCCACCTATACAGCATCATTTTCATTACTGCCGTTCAACTATTATATACAATAGTAATTATACAAGTGAAGATTTTAGAAATGGAAATGTTTTAGGAGAAGAACAATATAAATCATTAGAACAATATCTAAAAAGTATGTCTTATAAAATTAACTCAAAATTATATAATAATGAAAAATTATCAGAAGAAGATAAGGAATATATACAAAATTTAGATAATGCATTAAAAGGAATGCCAATATATAAAGGTTGGGTTAAAAGATGTGTTTATGTAAGAGATAGCGAAGATGTCTCAAATATATTGTCTATATTCAATAATGAACAAAAAATAGGACACTGGAATAGTTACATATCTTCAGCGTTAGGTGTATATGATATAAATTTTAAAATGATAATGAAAATAAAGTCTAAGACTGGAAGAAACCTATCTACATTGAATGATGAAGGTGGAGGAGAAATATTATTTATGAGAAATACAGATTTTCAACTAATTGACATAAAAAATAAAAATGGTATAATATATGTTAAATTGGAGGAATTATAGTATGGAAAAGCAAGATAGAAAAATAGAATTAACTAAACAAGAAAAAGTAAGTAGTTTAGAAGCAAAATTTTGGAACGATAAACAAGAAATAGATAAAAATACACCACTTATGAAGAAAATTGAAAAAATATGTAAAGATATAGATTTTAATAATTAAAGACAGCACTTACTAACAAGTAGGTGCTTTTATTATGGAAAGAAGGTGGAAAACAATGAACAATAGAGCAAAATATATAGCCGTAGATGAAGAAAAAAATAACAGAATACAACACGTTAGAGAATGCTTTTCAATTATTTATGATGAAATTGATTTAAAGTGTAAGCCAAGTAGAGAAACATCACTTGCATTAACAAAATTGGAAGAGGCTCAATTTTGGGCTATAAAAGGAATAACAAGGGAGGAAAAATAACATGTGGTTATTAGTTTTAATATTAAGTATTAAATTACAAATGCCAACTTGGTATTGGATTATATTTACTATAATTACAATATTTAGACCATTGATAGGAATGTTTAAATATAGGTTTAATGAAAACTTTTTTGAAGAATACGGAAATAAATAAGTTATCAACATTTTATAATTATAAATTTTTAGACGTAGACGTGCGTCTATTTTTTTATGCCTTTTTACTGGAGCAGGCTATAAAGAACAACAGAATATTAAGTAACAATTTGGGCTATAGAGAACAAATTGAGACAAGGAGAAAAAATGGAAGAAGAAAAGAAAGGAACTGGGGCAGAAATTACACCTGAAACAGAACCAGAAAAAGAAATCTCATTAGATGAATTATTAGCTAGTAATAAAAAATATCAAAGTGAATACGACAAAAAAGTTGCACAAGCTATGAATACAAGACTAGATAATGAAAGAAAAAAATGGGAAGAAGAACAAAAAAACAAATTAGAAGAGGCTGAAAAACTTGCAAAGATGGATGCAGATGAGAAGAAAAACTATGAACTAGAACAATGGAAAACTAGGGCAGAGAAAGCAGAAAAACAAAATTCAATAAATGAATTAAAATCTGAAACTATTAAGCAAGCAACAGCAAAAGGAATACCATTAGATTTTATAACTTTTAACTTTGAATATGAAACAGCTGAAACAATAAAAAGTAAACTAGAAACATTAGAAAAGGCTGTAAAAAGTGAAAGAGAAAAAGTAATAAATGAGTATTCTAAAGAACCACCACCACAAACAGGTGACAATATTGAAGGTTCCAAACCAGAAAGTCAAATGACTTATGAAGAACTTTGCAAATTATCAAAATATAAAAATTAAAGAAAGAAGGTATAAAAAATGGGAGATTACACAAGTACAGGAACATTTAACAAAAAATATTTTAATGAAAGAGCATTTGGTGCTTATTATGACACAATTCCACAAGAAAGATTAAATTTATTAATAAAATCAGGAGTATTACAAGGAAACAACAAAATAAGAGAAATGTTTGCATCACAAACTGGTGCTGAATATGGAATAATTCCAATGATAGGAAGATTAAAAGGTAAACCAGTAAATTATGATGGAAAAACTAAATATGATGAAGGAAAAACATTACCAACATACAAACAAGGTGTTGTTGTTATTGGTAGAAAAGACAAATTCTATGAAGATGATTTTACATACGATGTAACATCTAAAAAAGATTTTATGAGTCAAGTTGCAGACCAACTAGGAGATTATTGGGATAGTGCATGGGAAGATGTATTATTAATTATAACAAAAGCATTATTCTCTATGAAATCTGATGCAGGCAAAGTTTTTGCATCAAAACATACATATGATATATCAGGAGAAACAGAGTCAGCAGTAGCCGAAACTACATTAAATACTGCATTGCAAAAAGCATGTGGTGATAGAAGAAGAAACTTCAAATTAGCAGTGGCAAACTCTGTAATAGTGACAAATCTAGAAGGTAAAAAGTTAGTAACAAATTTAAGATATAATGATCCAAATGGAATCGAAAGAGAATTAAATGTTTATACATGGAATGGAAAATTATTAATTGAATATGATGAAATAACAGAAGAAGAGGGAAAACCAACATATGCAAAAACTTCTGATACATCTTTGACAGAAGGAAAAACATATTATACAAAGAGTGGTTCAGGAGTTAGTACAAAATATACTCCAGTAGAAAACCCTACAGTAGGAGATATTGCAAACTACTATGAAGTTTCAGGATATGGAGATTCTAAGTATGTTACTTATGTTTTCGGAAAAGGAGCATTTGACTATGAAGACTTAGGAGCAAAAGTACCTCATGAAATGGATAGAGATGCTGACAATGATAGAGATTACTTATATGAAAGACAAAGAAAAGTAATGGCTCCTCATGGTGTTAGTTACTTAATGAAAAATCAAGCAACAGATTCACCAACAGATGAAGAATTAGCAGATGGAGCAAACTGGGATTTAGTAGTAGGTTCTGATGGAAATACATATAACCATAAAGAAATTGCTATAGCAAGAATAATCTCAAAAGGATAGAAAGGAAGGCAATAGATGTTAGAACAAATAAAACAAAGATTAGGAGCAAATTATATTGAAAATACAGATAATATAATACAAGACATCATAGTAGATATGACTTCTATTGCCTGTGATGCTTCTAATCGTAAAGAAACTGATAAAAAATTATTTCCATATATAAAAAAAGCTGTTATTTCCGAATACAATGCAAGAGGTGCAGAAGGTCTTTTATCAAGAAATGAAGGAAGTATTTCCTCATCATTCAATGATATAGAAAAGAAACTACGAATAGATGTAGTTTCAATAAGGATATTCAAGTAATGTTATTACGAGATTTAACAAAAGTACATATATCAGAATATGAAGAGATAGAAGACCACGGCGAAACAGAAAAAAAATGGGAATATAAAAGCATAGCTTGGCTAAACATGCAACAAGACGTAAATGAACTAGACAAAAAGTCTACAGGAGAAGTAGATTATAGTATTTATAAAGGTAGAAGTACAAGAGATTACGAAATAGAAAAAGGTGACGGAGTATCATTTGAAGACGTCTCAAAACTAGAGGAGTTTATTCCTGAATATAGAGTATTAGATAAAAATAAAATAGGAAATACATATGTATATAGAATGGAGAAAATGCAAAAATGATAAGCTGTGATATAAAAATAAAACATAATTTCAAAAATATTAATGCTATAATTCAAAAACTACCACAAACTGCAAAAATAATAACTGAAGATATACTAAAAAATATTCAAGGGTATGCAGTAAAACTAGAAAAAAGCCATAAAGAAGATGGTATAATAGTAGAAATGATAGATATGTCTACAAAAGAAGTAAAAGGAAGGGTCTATGCTGACCCTTCTAAATTTATGACTGAAAATGGACAATCTTATTTATGGTTTGAATATTTTGGAACAGGACAATGGGCAGAACAAGAACATATAGGAAAAACAAAACACTTTATTGAATCAGGTTATACAGAATGGTATATACCTATAAACAAAGTAGGAAGAACATTAAATTATCCTATTGTAACAATAAGTGGAAAACAATTTTATGTAGCAGTTCGGAGCAAAAGCAAATCATTTTTTAGGAGATGCAGAATTTAAAAGTAGAAATGAAAATACAGAAATAGTTAAAGAAAAACTGAATGAAATGTTAAAGGAGTGTACAAAATGAAAGATTTAAGTATAAAAGAGTTTAGCGATTTAGTATATGAAAAGCTAGAAAATTTGTATAAAAATAAACCAATTTTAAGTAATCCAAATACAGAAAGTAAATTTCCTATATTGGAATTACACACACCTTTAAAGTCAGTAAATTTAACAGAAAATGGATTTCCAATTCGTTCTACATTTCAAATTTCAATAACTTGTTGGAATGAAAAGCAAAGACAAGCAATGCAAATGACAGACGAAGTTGATACAAAACTTCAAGAATTAAATTTTATAAGGACAAATACCAGTCCTGCAACATATGACCCTATATTGCAAAAATATGGTATAACAATAACATTTGAAGTTCGTTATAATTCTATAACGAGCTCTTTTAATTTAAGATAGGAGGAATTAAAAATGGGAGATGCAGTAACACCAAAAACAACAACACCACAAGTTGCAATGAAAGCAAAGGTATCTTATTCAACAACATTAACAGGAGATAGAATAAGTATAGGTTATGTTCAAAAAGTAGGTCAATTGAAAACTTTAAAAGAAGGACAAACATATAGTGCTCTAGATTTAGAAGAAGAAAGAATGGCAAAAGGAAAAAGAAAAGCAGAGACAGTAGATATTGAAATGATGTTTATTCAAGAAACACATAAAGCTATTCAAGCTATAGCTGATGCAGATACAACTATATTCTTATTCTTAGAATATCCAGAAACAACAGCATCAGTTGATAATAAACCATTAGTTCAGTCAGTAAAATGCACTGTTGATATAGCAGGACAAGAAATGAATGATGGAGACTTTATAAAAGACACAATGAGAGTATATAAAGAGTCAAAAGTAGTAGAAACAGATGGATACCCAGTAGAAGGAGATTCAACAAAATTTTAATAAGGGAAGGCTGAAAAGTCTTCTCTCTTTTGCAAAGGAGAGAAATTAAATGATAATAGAAACAAAAAATAAAACAATTAATTTAGTACTAAAAACAAGAAAAATAGTAGAAATAGCTAATCTACTAAAAAACAAAAACTTCGAAGAAGTATTTACAAAAGCATACTCTATATTAGATGGAGAAGCACTTTCAAAAATAATATTTAAATTAGCAGAAGATGAAGAAGGTAAAAGTGCATTTGCATCATCAAATGAAGTATATGATTTTATAGATGATTGTAGAACAGAAGGAATAACAATAAATGATTTATATGAAAAGATTGCAGAGGCTTTGAATGATGAGGGTTTTTTCAAAAAGAAAATGAACAAGAAAGAACTAAAAGAAATGATATCAAATCCTTTATTAACAATGAATATGAACGATTTAATTCGAAAATCAGCAGAGACAGCTATAGGGGAAATAGCAAAACAAGAATTTCAAACTCACATGGATTAGATAATATTATATTAGATATAAAAAAATCTAATAATCTAGTAGAACTAATTTATTCAATGGAAAGTCTTGCTTACTATTTTGATATGAAACCACAGGAATTTTGGAATAGTAGATATATAGAAATCAATAAATATTGTCAAGCACATTTAATTAAGATAATGGATGATTTAAAAAGGGAAATAATTCTTCAAGAAGCGGTAACCAATAAATTAATAGCAGGTGATTGCATGAATCAAAATGCAAAAATTATATTAATAAAAGATAATTATCCAGAACTTTTTAAGGAAGATGAAGAAGAACAAACTTTAGAAGAGCAAAGAAGAATTTTTAAAGGATAATATAAAAATTGAAATTATCGCAAGAAACGACAAATTTCGACAATAAAATATGATATAATACGACATATAAAAATAGAAGGAGGAATTTGTTATGGAACAAACAAAGAAAAGTGGCTTTGCTACAGCAAGTTTAGTATTAGGAATAATAGGAATATGCACATCATTTATTCCAATAGTAAATAATTTATCATTTATAATGGGAATTTTAGCAGTTATATTTGGTATAGTATCACTAACTAAAAAAGCAAGTAAAGGAATGGCAATAGCAGGAATAATACTTTCAATACTTACAATAATAATAACAATAAATTCACAAAGAGCATTATCAGAAGGATTTAATGAAATAGGTAAAGATTTAGATAAAGTAAGCGGTAATAGTACAGCTGAAATATTAACAAATGATGTAGATGTGACATTAGGTAATTTTGAAGTTACTAAAGATAAGTATGGATTTATAAATACAAAGTTAGTCGTTAATGTAAAAAACAAGACTTCAGAAACAAAATCATTTAATATTCAAGTTGAAGCAATTGATGAAAATGGAAATAGGTTAGCTAATGACTATATTTATGCAAATAGTTTAAATGCAGGACAAAGTCAAGAATTTAAATTGTTTGAATATGTTGAAAGTGATAAACTAGATGCAATACAAAATGCCTCTTTTAAAATAGTAGAAGCATCTATGTATTAATTTTTTTTAAATAAGAAAACACTTACCTAAGTACACTTACCTAAGTAAGTGTTTTCTTATTATATTTAAAACTGCAATCGTATTGGCAGTTTTATTTTTATGACTGAAAGGGGGGAAAAGGGGAAAAATGACGATTGAAGAATTAGATATTATAGTAAATGCAAGTGTAGAAAAAGCAGTAAAAGAATTTAAAAAGCTAACTCCTTCTATAAAAAAGCAATTATCAAAAATACAAAAAGAATTTAACAATGTAAATATAAAAGATATAACTGCAAAGGTAAATATATCACAAGTATCTAAAGAGATGAAAAAAGCCAAAAAACAAATTCAAAATATATTTGATCCAGGTGATATAAGTAATATAATTATTACACATAATAAAAGAAAATTTAAACTAAAAAATATAAATATAAAAGGATATTCAAGAGAATTTGATGCATTAAAAGGTAAAACATACGATATGGGTAAGATGATAGATATATCCAATTATAAAAAGAAATTAGAAAAAGCTAGAATAGAATTAGAAAAGGCTAAAAAAGAAGCAGAAGGAAAATGGCAAGAGATACCAATAGGAAAAGGATTTAAATATGATATTAATTTAAATCAAAAGTTTGTAGATAATTACAATAAAGTAAGTGAAATAGTTTCTAAAACAAAACAAGAACAAACAAAACTAAAACAAGAAATAAATAAAACTAAAGAATCGACAAAAAGTTTAAAGAATACATTTAATCAAATGCCAAAAATAACACAAAATATTACAAATTATATAAAAGGAATGGGCAATAGTTTAAAAGATGGTATTGGAAAAGTATTAAGATATGCAGTTGCTTTGATTGGATTGAGAAGTATATATCAAACATTAAAAAATTGTGCTACTAGTTGGCTATCAAGTCAAAATGCACAAGCACAACAATTAAGTGCTAATATTGAATATATGAAATATGCAATGGGAAGTGTGTTTGCTCCAATAATACAATTTGTAACTAACTTGATATATAACTTAATGAAAGCAGTTCAAAGTTTAGTGTATGCATTTAGTGGAGTAAATATATTCGCAAAAGCTACAGCAAATTCAATGAAAAGTGCATCAAATAGTGCAAAACAAACCAACAAATCATTAAGTAGTGTACATAGCGAAATAAATAATGTTTCAGATAATAATAGTAATGAAAATGGAAGTGCAACACCTAGTATTGATTTATCACAAGTAGATAATTCTATGCTTACATGGGCTAACAAATGGAAAGAAAAACTAAGCAAATTCTTTGCACCATTTAAAGAAGCATGGAATAATCAAGGACAAAAAACAATTAATAGTGCAAAAAATGCTTTTGAAAGAATAAAAGAAGCAGTAATATCTGTAGGAAAATCCTGGAATGAAGTATGGTCTAGTGGTACAGGACAACAAACAATAGAATTGATATTAAAAATATTTCAAAATATATGTGATAGTATAGCGAATATTGCAAATGCATGGAACAATGCATGGAATACTGATAATAAAGGGACAGAATTAATTCAAACAATGTGGGATGCTTTGAATAAACTATTAACTTTAATAGAAATACTAACTAACAAAATAAAAGAATTTACTTCTGATCCTATTGTGCAAGAATATTTTCAAAATGCAATAGAAATGGTGACTAACTTCTTGAAAGCTTTAGGAGGTTTAATTGAGTTTTTAACAGGAGTATTTACTGGTGATTGGGAGAAAGCATGGAGTGGATTAAAAGATTTTGTATCAGGAATATTTGGAATGATATGGAATGTAATAAATAGCAAAATATTAATGGTAAAAGCAATAATATCAAATGTGCTAGAAGGAATAAAAAATACATGGAGTAATATTTGGGATGGAATAAAGAATTTTGCTACTAATATTTGGGACAACTTATTAAATAAGATAGATTCTATATTTCCTGGAATGAGAAACATTATAGAAACTAATATAATTAATGTAAAAAACAAGATAAATGAAGTTTTAAATAGTATAAAATCAATATGGAATAATATTTGGGGTGGAATTAAAAATAAAACTTCTGAAATATGGAATAATATATGGCTTGCGATAAGAAATCCTATAAATTGGATTTTAGGCGGAGTAGAAAAAATGACAAATGGAGTAGTTACAGGAGTAAATAAGGTAATCCGTTCATTAAATAATATGCATTTTAAAATGCCAGATTGGTTAGGTGGAGGTTCTTTTGGTATAAATATGCCTACAATGAGTGGAGTATCTTTACCACGATTAGCAAAAGGTAATGTTGCATATGATGAAACTCTTGCAGTATTTGGTGAATATTCTGGAGCAAGAAGTAACCCAGAAATTACGGCACCACAAAGCATAATGAGAGAAACATTTGAAGATGTTTTATCTAATTATGAAGGTAGTAAGTCAAATAATTCAGGAGAATTAAAGACATTAGTAATTCAATTTGGAAGTACAAAAGTAGCATTAGAAATGGAAAGATTATTGCAACAAGCACGTAGACAAAATGGAACAGCTTATGCAGAAATATAGGAGGAATTTATTATGTTATGGAAAGAACATGGAAAAACAGAAAACTTACCAACACCAAGTACATATTCAGCAGATATAGAAGATACAGACAAAGATAGTTATTCTAGTGTCGTTGATGGTTCATTAATAGATAATCCGATAGCTGTAGGAATGTTAAAGCTTTCTATGAGTTGGGACTTTAATAGTGAAGAAGAAGCGGAGAGTTTAATACAAAAAACATATAAAAATCCATTTATATTAGACATAAAAGTTCCAGTAGTAGAAGGTGGATTTTTAGAAAATGCAAAGTTTAGAGTTTCAAAAAGAAAAGTTGAAATGATAAGTACAGAGAAAGAACAGAGTACTTCCAAAACAAAATGGAAGTGCTCTTTTAATTTAATGCAAAAAGAATTGACAGAAACACAAAAAAGCATAGTGGAGGAGATGAATAGTTAATGTATCAAACAAGTGATAATTATAAATTAAAAATATATAATACACCACACATATTAAAAGTGTTTATAAATGATACAGAGATAAAATCAAAATACATATTAGATTGTAAACCTTCACAACAATTATTTTCTAACGATGAATTTACTCTAGGTTCTGTTACAGCACAAGCAATAGATTTAAAGGTGTATAAAACAGCAGTTCCCGATACTATTAATAAGGTAGAAATTAAAAGTGGAATAACTGGCGAAATTATTCCTGTTGGTATTTTTAATGTAGATGATATTAGTAAAGATGATGATTATACAATAACATTAAAATTACTAGATAATATGATTAAATTTGAGTTTAATTATGATGGTAGTACACTATTGAAAAATAATGGTGGAAAAGCTAATATAATACAAGTATTACAAGATATATGTTCAAAAGCAGGAGTAGAATTAGGTTCTACTTCTTTTTTGAATATGAATAAAGAAATTGCAGTATATGATAGTACAATTTCTGCAAGAGTTTACTTAAGCTATATATCAGAACAAGCAGGGGGATTTGCTTGTATTGGTAGAGATGGAAAACTTTATATAAAAACAATAGGAGAAACAACAGCCACATTACCTTTGAAGTACTTTCAAAACTTTAAATGGGGAGAAAAGTTTAAACTTACTCGTGTTAAATATGAAGATGGAATACAACTATTTGAAAAAGGCAATACAACAGGAAATACTTTATATATAAATCAAGATAACATGTTTATAGTAAACCAAGAGCAAATAGACAACATATATAATAAAATTAAAGATTTAGAAGTCTATAGCTTTGAGGGAGATAGTATTATAGACCCAGCCTTAGACGTTGGAGATATATTATTAATAGGTAATAAAAAAATAATCTACCAAGGTTCTAGTCAATTTTGTGGAAAATGGAAAGCAAGTATAAGTAGCAAAATACAATGTAAAGCTAAAGAAGAAACAATGTCAAGAACACCTTCTCAAAAAACTATGATTAGAAGAGTTCAGAGCAAAATAGACCAAGCAGAAGGAAAAATAACACAATTAACTCAAGAGACAAACGAACATGAAGAAAAAATAACAAAAGTAGAACAAGATGTAAATGGAATAAAGAAAACTATATCTAATAAAGCAGAATATAAAAGAAATTCAGATGGAATAACAGAAGTATATTTAGAAGGTGCAGAAAAAACAGATGTGTTAAAGCTAGAGGTAAAAGGAAATAAAACATATGAAAGTAATTTATTTCCTGGTGAACAATTATTTCCTAGTGAAGGATTGTATTCTAATATGGAAGGAAGTGAACTATTGTGAAATATAAAATAATAGTAGACAAGCAAAGTAGAAAAAATCCTTCAAGTGAAAAGAAAGAATATATAATAGATATAGAAGAACTAAGAACAAAAGGTGATATTTATGATAGTTTAATAATTACAAAAAATGAAGATTATGTAATACGTAGATTGTCATTAAGTGAATTGCAAGTACTAATCGCATTAGAAGAACCAATAAAAGAAGCTTTACCAAATTTAAATATTGAGTTATTTGAGGGAGATAATTATATTTATTTATCTGATATGACAGGAAATAAATTTTATGCAGAATACATAGTAAAAAATGAATTTACGGATATATATGTTACTAATGCTGAAATGAACTCTGCAATTAATCAAAGTGCAAGACAAATAGAATTGAATGTAAATCAAAAATTAACGACATATTCTACATTAGAAGAACTTGAAAATGCAAAAGACGAAGCAATAGAAACATCTAAAGAAAATGTAGATAATAAATTAAAAAATTACAGCACAACAGTAGAAATGAATAGTGCTATTAATATGAAAGCAGAAAGTATAACTAGTTCAGTGAGTAAAACATATAGTACAAAAACAGAAACATCAACAGCAAAGACGGAAGCAATAAATAGTGCAAATTCTAATACAGATAATAAATTAAAAAATTATACAGAAACGACTAAATTAGGAACAGCAATAGAACAAAACTATGAACATGTAAAGCTAGCATGGAACCAAATATCAGAGTTTATTCAAATGATGATAATAAATAATAATGCAAGTTTTGCAATATTAGATAGTAATAAAAAAGTAATGATGTCATTGGATAAAACAGGACAGCACTTTTACAAAAGTGATGGAACTACTATATTTGGAGAAATGGGAGTTAACAAAGAAGATAGTAATAGTTATATTAGCTTTGCAGTTGATGGTGAGTATAGTAAAGATATTTCTGACGGAATGGCCTGGGGAATTAAAACAGCTAGTGATAACAAATTTCATCCCATACTATATATTAAAAATTTTCATATGGGAACAAAACAAAGTGATGACATATATGGACAATTAGTATTAAAATATTGTGATTTAATATTACAGGGAATGAGTACAGGAATACAAACTGGTAATGTTAGAATGTATGGGAATGAATTGAATGGAATTACATTTGAGGATACGCAAAGTGGTAATAGTTTATTTAGTATTGCTCCACCAAATTCACAATTAAGTGGACAAGAGAATGGACTAATTCAAATATTAAGTTCTATTATGTTTTATGCTAATGCTGGAGGAACAAATTCTTTTAAGATTGGATTAGGAAATGAATATGTATTAATAACAGACAATGGATTAATAAGTGTACAAAATGGATCTTTACAATTTGGAACAACAGGGAATGAAGTAAGTTTTTCTTTATACGTTAAAAGTTTAGCAACAATTCATGGAAATTTAGATGTTGAAGGAAATGTATATGCAAATAACATTTCATCAGATAAAAGAATAAAGAAGAATATAAAAAATAGCAATACATGTGCTTTAGATATAATCAAAAAAATTAAACATAAAGAATTTGATAAAAAAGATGATGGAAAACATTATAACATAGGCTATATTGCACAAGATATGGAAAAAATAGACCCTAATTTTGTTATAGTGCGTCCTAAAACAGAAAAGACGGAAGAAAGATATTATATTAATGAATTACCTATCATAGCAACATTAACTAAAGCAATGCAAGAACAACAAGAACAAATAGAACAACAAAATACATTAATAAAATCTTTAATAGAAAGAATAGAAAAATTAGAAGCTAAATAAGGCTTTATTTTTTTGGGAGGAAGATATGGAAAAAATTAATTTTGAAAAAGGAACCCAAGTAAGTCCTGCAAAAGTAATGATAGATAATATTGAGCATGAAGTAACACCTGCAGTATGGAAAGGTAATACTCCGTTATCGCCATTTGTCTTAAATAAATTACAAGATAATATAGAGAATGCTATTGAGAATAAGCGATTAAAGCTTGAAGGAAAGAGTGAGCAAGAGACAAGCACACAAGGAAGAAATATATGTCCAAATAAATGGGAATTAGGAGAATATAATCAAAGCGGCGAAAAGAATGATACAACAGAAAGAGTAAGAATACCTTATTTAGTCCCTTGCAAATCAAATACTATATATTATGTGAATATGTTTTTATCTAACAGTACATACGACATTAAGTTTATATTGAGAAGTTATGATAAATCAAAAGCTTTTATAAAAAACTACAGTACTATTAATAACGCAACAACTTTTACAACAGGAACAGATGAATGTTATTTAGGAATAACAATATATGATGTAAAATCTACTACTTCTGATATTTTAAATTTAATAAAAACAGGAGTTATAAAGCCATTTATCTGTTTAAATAGTGAAACAGATAAAACATATACAGAATTTGTACCTGATAGTCCAAGTCCAGAATATCCTTCACGTATTAGAAATGTAGGAGATAATATAAATTTAGCAGAATACATAAAAAACTTATGGTTTAATAATACTTCACTAAAATTTTTAAATGCTGAAAATACTTATGGATTTGTTGCGAAAGTAAGTCCTAATACACAATATATTATTAATAAAAAATATATAGGAAATAGATTTGTAGTAGTTTCAAGTTCAACATATCCTCAAAATAATACAGATATAGTAAGAATTATATCTGCATCTAATCATAATTTAACTCAATATAAATTTAACACACAAGCAAACGAAAAATATATATTTCTTGGAGTATATGTTGGAACTGATGAAGAAGAGTTAAAGAAAGCAATAAAAGAAGTTAAAATAGAAGAAGGTTCAACAGCAACGTCTTATACTCCTTATGGCTGTGGAAGTATAGATTATGCAATAGAAGATACGAGCAACAATATTTTTAATAAAGATACAGATATAGAATTAGATGGACAATATAGAACTTATAAAAGTGGAAATATAGCAACAAATCAATATTATTATGGTGTAAAAGAAAAAGTAAAAGGAAACAAAGAATATAAAGTTTTTTCATATCAAGATTATTCAAATCTATGTTATTTTGATAAAGATATGAATTATTTGAGTGGAGAACTATTTGGGAAAAATGCAAAGGCAATTATATTTAAAACTCCTTCAAATTGTGAATATATAACTTTAGCAGTTTCAAAAAGTGGTATAAATAAATTTAGTATTACAGAAGCAAAAACAACCCATTGTCCTTTAAGTAAAGGACAAGTAATACATAAAGATGACTATATTATGAATAACAGAGTACATCAAAATAGAAAAACTGTAACACTTACTGGAAATGAGACAATAACAAGAAGAGGCTATGTTGATAGTACTAATAAAACTTATAGATATAGCATAGAATTAGGAGGAAGAGATACAAGTTCAAGAACTAATTTGATTTGTTCACATTTGCCAGTTGATGATCAATACAGCCAAAATAAATCTTTGGTATTTGGTGGAGGTTCAAATGAAGGGAATATAGTATATTTTCAATTTGTATTAGATGAAATAGGAGTAACAGATGTAACTAAAATAAGTGATTATTTAAAATCACAATATGAAAATGGTACACCAGTTATAGTAGAATATAAATTAGCAAAAGAGATAGTAACACCACTAGCAAAAGAACAAATAGAAGCATTGTATGAACTTCAAAAAGCAAAATATGTCGATAAAATGGAATTAACTTGTTTAAACGAAATAGAACCCACATTAGTAGATATAGAAAAAAGTTTAGAAGAGAGCTTATTAGACGTTGAAAAATTATTAGCAATATTGAGTCTAAATAGTTAGGTGGTGAGAAAGTGGAAAAAACAGATATACTTAAGCTTCAAGAAACAGAAGATAGAAGCAAGTCTAATATGAAAAGATTAGATGAGCACGATATAAAATTTAAAGAAATGTCAGAAAAGCTTGAAGATATTCATGAACTCACATATTCTGTTAAAACTATAGCAAATGAAACAAAACTAATGAGAGAAGATGTGAACAAACTAGATATTCGCGTTGGAGATATAGAAAAAGAACCAGCAAAAGAATATAAAGAGTCAAGAAAAGAAATAAGAAAACAAATAATAAGTTTTGTGCTAGGAATAATTTTAATGTTCCTAGCTTTTAAATTGGGTCTAAAAGACTTTGTATAGAAAGGAGATGAGATATATGGAAAAAGTAAAGAAAGTAGCAAAATACTTAACAAATATTTTAGCAATAGTAAGTGCATTAGTTGCAGGTATTAATGCAGTAGAAGGAATAACAATACCTTATGCAATACAAATAGTACAAATTATTGCAGTAGTACAAGGAGTAATAGGTACATATTTATTAGGTCAAAAGATAAGTAATAAGGAGGAAAAATAGATGGAAATAATTGAAACAAATTTAGAATTTAGAAGTCTAGAAAAGAGAAAATTAACAAGAAGAGTAATACTACATCATGCAGAAGCAAGTAATTGTACTGCGGAAGATATACATCGCTGGCATCTAAATAGAGGCTGGAGTGGCGCAGGATATCACTTTTTAGTAAGGAAAGATGGTACTACTTATAGACTTCGTCCAGAAGATTGCGTAGGAGCTCACGCATATGGTTCTAATTATGATAGTATAGGAATTTGTGCAGAAGGTAAGTATAATGAAGAAGAAATGGCAGAGGCACAAAAACAAGCTATAATAGAATTAGTTAGATATTTAGAAAATAAATATAATATGAATACAATTCAAAAACATAAAGATGTCTGTGCTACTTCTTGTCCAGGAAATAATTATCCATTTACAGAAATAGTAAATGGAATTGCTGTAAGTGGAGACGTAGAAGAAGTATTAGATATTACTACTGGAGAGATAGCAACTATACAAAACTATGTAAATGAAAAATACGGCTTTAATATAGCGGTAGACAACATATATGGTAACGAAACAAAAAAAGCTCTTGTAAAAGCATTACAAATTGAATTAAATCTACAATATAACAAAGGTTTAGCTGTAGATGGAATATTTGGTGCAAAATCTAAAGCAGGAGCAATAACAGTAAGACAAGGAGCAGAAGGAAATATCACATACTTAATTCAAGCTATGCTAATATGCCATTCATTTAATATAGATGCAGATGGTATCTTTGGACAAGCTACAGAAAATGCAATAAAAGAATTTCAAGCTAGAAATAGTTTATCTGCAGATGGAATTTGTGGTAGAAATACATTTTATGCATTATTTAGATAAAATAAAAAGGCAGATTTTATTCTGCCTTTATTTCTTTTTTACTAGCAATACAATATCCTTTTTTTGATTCGTATTTATTTCTAAAATTTTCATATTCTTCTTTAGTATGTTTAGAATCGTCAAAAAGTTCTTCTACTTCATTAGTGTGAATATTTAACGCAGAAAAAATCATATTACTTATCACCTCGCTTTCTTTTTATTTTTTATATTTCATCTCAAAATTCTCCTTCTATAGATAATACGTGAAAAATCTCCAAAAGTCAATAAAATCAAGGAATATAATTACTCTAATTCAAAATAAAAAAGGCTTAAAATGGATTGTAATGCGTTGAAATTTAGGCATTTTGAACAAAAAATATTATTTTATGTAAATTGCGTTTTAACAAATTATATGGTATAATATATTTGAATAATTTTATAAAAAACATAAAATTTATTGACTTTTAAAAAAAATATTTTTATAATAATTAAACAAGAATAATTCTTTATAAATTATGCATAATATGAAAGAGGTGAATTGTATGGAAATAGAAAAAAATATGGA
>OGXT01000904.1_pt1 | contig 32626 bp, 29 predicted proteins | sample 1576361 | NCBI WGS metagenome assembly OGXT01 (sample SAMEA3541514, study PRJEB24748) | human gut metagenome | biome: human gut; feature: human-associated habitat; material: faeces | place: China | collected 2012 | reverse complement strand
CCTCTCGTGCCCTCCCCATCCCCGAAAAAACTTTCTTCAGGTCGGGGCGAAAGTCCCCGTCGCTGTCTGGCGGCTGTTTGGAATAAGGCATGCCATACGGCCGGAGAGGAGGGAGGGGATGCCGGGGAGTGAAGAGGGACGGAGTTTTTTTCTCGCGCTTGCTTCCGGCCGCTGGAATAGCTCGGAAAGTATGGGAAGGGCCTTCCTGCGATGAAGAGGCGGATCCCGTCGGGCATACGCTTTGATAAGGCTGGCGGCATGGCACGCCGCAGGGCGGGACGCTATCCGGGCAGATGACGGTCTTTTAGGGCTGACGGGAAGTGAAGGGCGTGTTGGAGGTGCCGGGACGCGGACGACGCCGGGAGGAAGCACGGGAGCTGCCCGGTAGCCTGACCGTTTCGTGGCGATCGCTGGCCGGAGGGGGCGGAAGGCCATCTTGTCTGACATGCGGTCCGTGATGCTCCGGCTTGGGGATGCTCCGGCAGGGAAGGCCGATGTCCTGCCGGACTTTCAGCAAGGTTTGCCCCGGCCCTTACCAGGAAGGGAGGATGTTTCGGAGCCGTGCGGCTGGCTTTTCTCCACGCGGGGAGCGTTCCAGAATGTCCGGTAGGCCGCAGGCCGCAAAAAAGCCCTCCATGCGGAGGGCTTCGTCATTCCCGATGGCGGACAGGCTTCCGGGACTGTCCTCGGGAGGGCGCACGGTCATGTCTGCAGCCGGGCATGCATGCCGTACTGTCTGAAGAAGGGTCTGATGGGAGCGAGGTTCGGGAGGAAGGGGCCTCTCGTCTCATGCGGGAGAAGCCCCTTCCGTCGATGCTCGTTTCGTCTGTGGCCGGTCTTAGGCCTGGGCCGAAGCGGCAGCCGTTTCTTCTTCCTTGCGGGCGGCGTTGCGGCGGCAGGCGTCGTTGAGGTCGCGTTCCAGCAGGGCCACGATGGTGAAACGGTTGATGAAGGCGCGGGCGAACTGCAGGTAGTTCAGATACAGGTCACTGCTGCGCATGGACAGGCCTTCGGTATCGATGCGCTGCAAAAGCTCGATCTGGATCTTGCTGATGCGGGAAGAGCAGTGGTCGGCATAGGCCGAGAGCTCGGCGCGGGAGCCTTCGCCCGCGGCATAGGCCCGGAAGTGGCGGGCGGCGTCTTCCAGGATGCCCAGCATCTGCTCCAGATTGTCGCCCAGCGCGCCGCTGTAGGGGCGGTGGCGGTTGGCGATGTGGTTGGCGGACATGCCCAGCACCGAGCGCAGCTCATGGCTCAGTTCCTTCATGCCGTTGAAGATGCGGTAGTAGATGTGCCGCGCTTCGTTGTCCAGATCGTCGCCACCGCCGCGCAGGGCCATGCGGTAGTAGGAACCGCGGGAGCGCGAGATGTCTTCGAAAAGGTTCACGGCTTCGTTCTTGCAGCGGTTCAGGATCTTCTCGTCCTCGGCCTGGAAGGCGGTGAGGCCTTCGCGCATCAGGCGCACGGCGGTATCGATGCTTTCGTCCACCGAGGCGCCGATATTGGCGCGGATGCTATCCTTGTCGGTGTTGTCGGCCACGATGTCGAAGCTGCTCTCTTCCTTCTTCTTGCCGAAGAAGTTGGAGCGCACCAGGCTGACCACGGCCACCAGCATGAAGAGGACGGCCACCACGCTGCCGCCCTCGAACAGGGCCCAGGTGACCAGGGCGCAGGCGCTGAAGGCGCACATGGCGGTCAGGAACCAGCCGCTGATGACGGCCAGCACGCCGGAGATGCGGTAGACGGCGCTCTCACGATTCCAGGCGCCGTCGGCGAAGGAGGAGCCCATGGCCACCATGAAGGTCACATAGGTGGTGGACAGGGGCAGCTTGAGGGACGTGGCCGAGGCGATGAGGATGCTGGAGACCACCAGATTGATGGCGGCACGCACCTGGTCGAAGGGCAACACGGGCGCGCCCTTGACCTGTTCCACGGGCTGCATGCGGCTCTCAAGAGCGGTGAAGAGCGAATTGGGCAGGATCTGGTGCAGGGTCTTGTTGGCGCTCAGGCCAGCGCGCACGATGAGGCGGCCGGGCAGGGAGGAGCCGAACTGTTCCTGATCGCCGCGGGTGCTGCTGCTCAGGTTGATGGAGGTCTGCACCACGCGGTGGGCCTTTTTGGAGAACCACAGGGTCAGCACCATGATCAGACCGGAGAGCAGCAGGTAGAAGGTGGGCGTCTGCACGGCCTTGCGCAGGCCTTCCATGGTGAAGGCGTCGGCGGCCATGCCGCTGGCGGTGAACTGCTGCCAGCTTTCCCAGGCGGCCAGGGGCACGCCCACGAAGTTGACCAGGTCGTTGCCGGCAAAGGCGAAGGCCAGGGCAAAGGTGCCGGCCAGGATGACGATCTTGAAGATGTTGACGCCGCGACGCACCATGAGCAGGTGCAGCACCACGCTCAGGCCCGCGAACAGCACCAGCAGGATGGGCAGGGTGTGGGCATTGATCCAGGCCAGGTATTCCGGCTTCATGAAGGATGCGCCCTTGGCGCCTTTCATGATCAGGAAGTAGAAAATGGCCGTCAGGGACAGGCCGCCGAAGATGCCGCCGATGCGGCGGTACATGCGCTCATAGTGGAAGGTGAAAATCAGGCGGGTGATATACTGCACCACCACACCGGCCACGAAGGCCACCACCACGGAGATGAGGATGCCGGACACGATGGCCAGGGCCTTCTGGCTGTTGATGAAGTCCCCCAGCTGGGAGAGCAGGATGTCCGAGGTGGAGATCTTGATGAGGGCCGCGGCCACGGCACCGCCCAGCAGCTCGAAGACGATGGACACGGTGGTGGAGGTGGGCAGCCCCATGGAGTTGAAGGCGTCCAGCAGCAGGACGTCGGTGATCATCACGGCGAAGAAAATGATGATGATCTCGTTGAAGGTGAACATCTCGGGATTGAAGACCCCGCTGCGGGCGATCTCCATCATGCCGCTGGAAAAGGTGGAGCCCAGCAGCACACCGATGCTGGCCACCACCATGATGACCTTGAAGCTGGCGATGCGCGAGCCTATGGCCGAGTTGAGGAAGTTGACGGCGTCGTTGCTGACGCCCACGAAAAGGTCCACTGCGGCCAGGATGGCCAGAAATACCAGTATGAGTAGAAAGATGCTTTCCACGTCCCGTCTCCTGCGGAATAGTCTGAGAATGAGGCATATTCTGTGTAGGCAGGTTTTGTTACAAAACGGTGACGGTGGCGGGAAATACTGGCGGGAGAAGGGCTGGAGGGGAAGTTCCCGGGACGTGTACGGTACAGCCCGAGAGCAAAACGTCGCAGTTTTAGAGCGGTTCCCGATGAAGACCGGCATATACGTCGTCTGGCCATCGCCTGCCGATGGACGATGGCCAGATCCTGATGCGTTTGATATTTTCAGAAAACCTTTGGAACCTGATGGGCGGGATTCGGTCTTCCGAACAGTTGTCCTCAATGGTGGGAGGAGAACTCCAAAATGTTGCGTGCCACCTCATCCCAGGAGTGGACTTCGTCGGCGTATTCACTATGCCGGCCATGCTGCAGAGCATGCTCCATGGCTGCGGCACAAGAGGCCGGATCGCTAGGATGGTAGTAAAAGACGCCTTCGCGGTGCAGGTCAAGAAAGTCCGGTGAGACAATAGGCAGGCCGCAATAGCGGTACTGAATGATCTTGAGGGAGTCGGTAAGTGTCGATGCGAAGCCCTTTCGGAACGTTCTGATACCCAGCCCCACATCTGCAAACTTGATGTAGGGAAGTGTTGCCTTAAAGGGCATTTCTCCAAGGAAGCGGACGTTGTCCAGATGCAGAGTATCAGTCATGGGGCCAATAATGTGGAACAGACACTGGGGATGTGCCGTCGCAGCCGCACGCAAGAAATCGCTGTCCATGTATCCTGTCCCCACAAAGATGGCATTATGTGTACCCGATTCATACGGGGACTGAATGCAGGCATCATAGGCTTGCATATCAAGACCATGCCGATCCAGAGCAACGGGGACACCTGGAAACATGTCCAGCATGACGGAGCTGGGAACACTGATGTAGTCAAAATCGGGGACGATCTCCCGTTCCCATTCGATCAGCCGGGGGTGGGTCGATCCCAGGATCCTGATGTCATCCGACACGCGATATACCATGCGCGCGGCAGGATTTGCTTGCTGGAACCGACGGAACAGGAACAGGCCGGGACCGCTTTCAAAGACAAAGATATCTGTCTTTTTGACAAGGGGAAGCAGATTCCCCAGGTCTCCCTGGCCGTAGCGATCCATCCAGCGCATACTCATACGATTCAGGAATGGCAGCAGCAATGTCATGGGGTGCCAGGGAGTAAAATAGACGTAGGAGTCGAGATTTTCCCGCAGGGAAACAACGCGGTTATGATTCTTACGGATGCCTGTGCTGTGGATCCGATAATCGTTCCGCAGATAGGACAGAAGGCTGTAACCGACTGTGATGAAGTTGACATGGTAGCCCAGTCTGAGCGCGGCATCTGCCAGATTGTGAAATCCGGCGCGACGTTTGGACGGGTAGTAATGTCCGGTAATAAATGAGACCGTTTTCACTTTGCACCTATCTGGGAACGGATGGTGTTGCTAGCTTGCAGGATGGCAGACAGAGCCATCCAGGCAATATCGCTGGTGACAGGCCGGGCAGACCAGCTCATCCCCCAGTTTCTCGCCGCACTGGCAGACCCAGCCGTGCTGGCGGGCCGGATTGCCGTAGATGAGGGCATGGTCAGGTACGTCGCGTGTGACCACGGCGCCCGCCCCTACAAAGGCATAGCGCCCGATGGTCGTCCCGCAGACGACTGTACAGTTTGCCCCCAGACTAGCTCCTTTTTTGACCAGGGTCGGTCGGGCTTCGTCCATTCGCCGGATATGGGCGCGAGGGTTGAAAACGTTTGTGAAGACCATACTTGGGCCACAAAAAACGTCATCTTCCAGGGTAACTCCCTTGTAGACGCTGACATTGTTCTGCACCTTGCAGCCGCTGCCTATAACTGCATCAGGGCCAATGACGACATTCTGGCCGATATTGCAGTTTTTTCCGATGACGGAACCGGACATCACATGGCTGAAATGCCAGATCTTTGTTCCGTTGCCGATGCTGACCCCGTTGTCGATCCAGGCGGTCTCGTGGGCAAACCAGGAAGTATCGCTCATGCCAGAGCCTCCCTGAGGGCGATAGCTACCTGCTGCACCTGCCCCTCTTCCAGATAGGGATGGAAAGGCAGCGCCATGATGTTTTGCGAAGCATGCAGGGCCGCGGGCATATCTTCCGGAGCGTAGCCCAGGGAGGCAAAGACCGCCAGGCAATGCTGCGGCTTGGGGTAGTAGACATTGGTGGGGATGCCTTTTTCCTTCATGGCGGCCATGACCCGCGCGCGGGCACCGTCAGGCAACATGATGCAATACTGCGCCCAGGCACTGACATTGCCTTCAGCGACGCTAGGGGGGACCAGGCTCGGGATATTCTGCAGCTGTTCTGCATACCAGGCAGCTACCTGCTGGCGGGCGTTGATTTCGGCAGGAAAGATTTCCATTTTTGCGAGCAGAATGGCGGCCTGCAGGGTGTCCAGGCGTCCATTGAGGCCTAAGCGGATATTATCGTATTTGTCTCCTCCCTTGCCGTGTACCCGAATCGAGCGCAATAGCGCAGCTAGCTCGTCGTCATCGGTAAAGATGGCGCCGCCATCACCGTAGCACCCCAAGGGCTTGGCAGGGAAAAAGCTGGTGGCCGCGGCGTGGCAGCCCAAAGCGCAATTCCGTTTGCCGTGGCGGCTGCCGCCAAAAGCTTGGGCCGCGTCTTCCAGCACAACCAGTTCATGTCGCTTTGCGATATCAAGGATCTTTTCATAGTCGGCCGCCTGACCGAAAAGGTCCACAGGAATAACCGCTCTCGGTGTCAGTTTGCGCTCAAGAGCAGCCTTGGGCAGAGGATAGAGGGAACTGTCCTGCGAGCGTACCGCTTCGATGGCTTTTTCCAGCAGGTCAGGCCGCATATTGAAGGTGACAGGATCTACGTCTACGAAAATGGGCGTTGCCCCCAGCAGGGCCGGCTCCTCTACAGTAGCGAAGAAAGTGAAGGGCGGTACGAAAACAGCGTCCCCCTGACCGATGTTCCAGGCCATCAGGGGCATGAGCAGGGCATCTGTGCCCGAAGCGCAGGTGATGCAGTGACGGGAACCCGTGAAAGTACAGAAAAGTTCTTCCAGCTCAGCTATTTCCGGGCCCATAATGTATTTGCCATGATCGAGGACGGCCTTGATGCGGGCGTCGATACTGCTGCGGATGCGAGCCTGCTGGGCTACGAGATCGATAAAGTGCATGCGTGACTTCCTATGGGAAAATAAGAATGGCGGCCGCAGCCGCCATCCAGGTGACTAGTATTCCAGCGGCAGGGAGATGGTCCTGTGATCCCGTGCGCTGCGATAGGCTGCTATGAGGACTTCCAAGGACTTGAGGCCTTCGCGGCCGTCGGTCTCCGGTTCAGCCTCGCCACGCAAAACATCGATAACGTTCTTGTAGTAGAGCGGATGGCCGAAACCGTACACAGAGGTGGTCGCATAGCTGGCTTCCCGGACGGAAGCGTCATAATCTTTCGGTTCGGCGAAATCCCAGATCTGGATCTCGTTGACGGCCACTCCTCCCACTCGCGCCGTCCCTTTTTCACCGATGATGGTGATGGAACCTTCCAGGTTCTTGGGATAGGTGAGCATCGTCACGGCCATGGAACCCAGGGCACCATTACGCCAGCGCACATTGAGCACGCCCGTGTCTTCCACTTCGATATCACGTGCCAGAGTACCGGTCATGGCTTGCACATCGGCGATGGGACCGACGAGCCATTCCAGCAAGTCCACATAGTGACTGGCCTGGTTCATAAAGGCTCCACCATCCATCTCCCATGTCCCTCGCCACTTGGCGGAATCATAATATGCTTGGGGGCGAGTCCAGAAGACGTTGAGGTGGACCATATAAATTTTGCCAAAACGTTTTTCATCGATAGCCCGTTTGAGGAGCTGCAGCGTGGCATTACGGCGATTTTGTTTGATGACGAACAAACGGCGGTGGGCTTCATCACAGGCCTGGATCATGGCCAGACCATCTTTCCATCGCGTCGCCATAGGCTTTTCAGTCATCACGTGCCGCCCCGCGCGGGCTGCCTCGATGACCATCTGCGGGTGCAGGCCGCTGGGCGTGCAGATGGTCACCAGATCGCAGTCGGAGCGTTCCAGCAGCTCGGTAAGCGAGGAATAGCCGGGCACCTGATACTGTTCGCAGTGGGCGGCCAGCACCTGGGGGTTATTGTCGCATACTGCCACCAGTTCCATATTGTCAGCGTGCTTTTCGATGGAACCGAAATGGTTTTTGGAAATGCGGCCACAGCCGATGATGGCATTCTTGATTTTTCTGCCGGTGATGGTGGGAAACATTTTTCACTCCTCAGGCGTTCTTGAGAAGAAAACAATAATCCTTTCTGTCAGAGGGGGCAAGGATTCAGTCTTTGAGGCGGCTGCTTCCTACGGCCTGGATAACCTCGCTGGCAGCCTGACCGGAGCCGTATATGTTCGCAGGATAGGGCATGGGGGAGAGAATATTCTGAGCCGCTGACAGGATACTTTCTCTTTGCGGGGAGCAAAGGACATTCCAGCCGCACTCGACAAGCTCGCGCCAGCCTGTATCGGGCATCATGACCGCACAGCGCTTGCCCGCGTAATAGGCTTCCTTCTGCAGGCCGCCGGAATCGCTGATGACAAAGCGGGCCGCACTGGCCAGGGACATGACCTCCAGATAGCCCACAGGGGCACAGGTACGCAGGCGCTCCAGCAGAGGGGTGAGGCCGAATTCCTCTGCCCGTTTGCGGGTACGCGGATGCAGGGGCAGCAGGACGGCAAGGCCCAGTTCTTCCTGCACGGCAGTCAGCCCCTCCAGCATGCCGCGCAGGGAGGCGGGCGTGTCCACATTGTAGTCACGGTGCAGGGTGGCGAGGACGAATTCTCCAGGCATAAGCGACATGGCCGCGCAGGTCGCTTCTGGCGTGAAGCGCGACTGCATGCGCAGGAAGAGGTCATACATGACATCGCCGGTGACACTGACACCAGCGGTCAGCCCCTCGGCTGCCAGATTGCGGCGACCCAGTTCGGAACAGCAGCACATGACTGTCGAGATACGGTCAGTCAGCACGCGGTTGATTTCTTCAGGCATGGTCTTGGGCTTCATGCGGATGCCTGCTTCCACATGGATGACAGGCACATGCAGCTTGGCTGCAGCCAGCGCGCCGGCCAGTGTGGTATTGGTGTCGCCGTAGACCATCAGGGCATCAGGTGTTTCCCTGAGCAGGATGTCTTCCATACCGGTCAGTGCGGCTGCGGTCATCTGTGCATGGCTGCCGCCACCAATGCCGAGATGGTAGTCCGGCTGGGGAATGCCCAGTTCTTGAAAGAAAATGTCGGACATGTTGGCATCGTAGTGCTGGCCGGAGTGGACGAGCACATGCTGCCAGGCGTGGCTCTGCCGGACAGCCGCGCCTACGAGGGCTTCCTTGATGAACTGGGGGCGGGCACCCACAAGAGAGATGATTTTCATGCTATGGCGTACCTTATTTGCAGTGAAACAATCCTGACTTTCCGCACAGTAGCGGATTTATTCCTGTGGGACAAGCTATGGCGCAGGGAAGAAAAATCGGCTTGTGGAGAGGTAAAAGTCTTGCGAATGCTTTGGGATATATGTATTATATCTGTATTATATAAATTGATTTTGGGAAATGTGTGCAAACTCATATAATTTTATATGCTTTAATCTTGACTTGCAAGGCTTTTTAAAAGCGTGGGATATGGTCACAGATAGTTCGTGAGTATTATCTTTCAGCAATCTATTTTCTAAGGACACTATTTGTGAAATTCTTGCAGATATTTTCTGGTTCTCTGGGGCGGGATCCCCGTCCGACGCGCTTCTACTCCCTGCTGCGCTCCCTGGGATCTGTTACTGTTTGTGCAGCTCCTCCTGTAGCAGATTTTGAAACGCCAGAAGAGTTCTTTGACCTTTGTCAAACATCCCATTCGCTGTCTCGTCGTATTCGTCGGGCTGCGGGGCTGCTTTGTCACCGCTATGAGCAGGATATCTGGACATCTCGGCGGCGGGAAATTTTTGAATGCCTGAAGGGAAGGGATTTTTCGGCCATTATTTGCCAGGAAGGGCTGCTCGTACCGCTGGCACTGGCCATACGCGAAGCCAGAGCGAATGCTGGCAAGCCCTGTCCGGTCATACTGGATGCCCGGGAATACTATCCCCGGCAGTTCGAGCAAAAGTTTCTCTGGCGCAGCGTGCTGGGCGGAATCAATCGCTATGTCTGCCGAAAGTACTTTCCGCAGCTGGATCACATTTTTACAGTATCTCCAGGCCTGGCCCAGGGCTACAAGAAAGAGTATGGCCTGCATTGTGACCTGCTGCCCAGCTATCCCTATTACCAGCAAATTACGCCAGCTCCGGTGCATGATGGCCCTCTGCGCTGCATTCATCATGGAGCAGCCAGTCCCGGCCGTAAACTGGAAGCGATGATAGAAGCTTTTCGTATGTTGGAAGGTGTGGCAACACTGGATATTATGCTCGTCCCCAATAATCCTGCATACTACGATTCCTTGCGACAGAGGGGGAAATCGGCTACCAACATATTCTTCCGTGATCCTGTCCCCATGATGGAAATCGTCAATTATATTAAACGATACGATATGGGGATATTTTTGTTGCCAGACAATACGTTCAATCATCGACACTGTTTGCCTAATAAATTCTTTGAATATATACAGGCCCGCCTGGGCTTGGTCATCTCTCCCTTGCCGGATATGTCGGCCATACTGCGGCAGCATGACCTTGGTGTGATTACCGAGGATTTTACACCGCAGGCCCTTGCTTCTGCCATCCGTTCCCTCACGCCCGAAAGCATTGCCCGCTTCAAGAGCAATGCGCACAGCGTAGCCCAGAGCCTTTGCTGGGAACAGAATGAGGAACACTTGCGCGAAACCCTTTTTTCCTTGATGAGACCGTAAGATGAGTCAAAAGACATACCAGATTTGTACCCGTTGTGTCATGGATACCAGTGATCCTGAAATTACTTTTGATGCCAATGGGTATTGCAACCACTGCAGCGAGGCGATCCGTCGTCTTGAACAGTCCTATATGCCCGACGCACGCGGGCAGGAGAAGCTGGAAAAGCTGGTTGACGAAATGCGTCGTGCGGGCAGGGGGAAAGAGTATGACTGTCTCATCGGCCTGTCTGGCGGGGTAGACAGCTCGTGGCTGACGTACAAGTCCAAGGAGTGGGGCTTGCGGCCTCTGGTCTTCCATGTGGATGCCGGCTGGAACTCACCTGTCGCGGAGCAGAATATCCAGCGCCTTATCAGCCATCTGGGATATGAACTTCATACCTGTACGATTGACTGGGAGGAAATGCGCGATCTGCAGCGTGCTTATCTGTACTCAGCTCTCGCCAACCAGGATGTTCCGCAGGATCATGTTTTTTTTGCTGTCTTGTTCCATACGGCGGCAAAGATGGGGCTGCGTTACTGGCTGTCCGGCTTCAACCTGGTCTCCGAGTCGGTGCTGCCCCGTGCCTGGGGCTACATGGCCATGGATTCCCGCCAGCTCAAGGCGATCCACAAGCGCTTCGGGCAGCGGCCATTGCGGCATTTTCCCACCCTGAGTTTCTGGGATTGCTGCAAGTTTTATAATGATATCCCGTTGTTCCCGACGGTCAAGGCCGTGACGCCCCTGCACTGGATGCCCTACAACCCTGATGAGGCAAAACTCGTGCTGCAGCGAGAAGCCGGATGGGAGAACTACGGTCGCAAGCATTCTGAATCCCGGTTTACCAAGCTGATTCAGAATTACTATCTGCCCACGAAGTTTGGCTTTGACAAGCGGCGTGCCCATTTGTCCAGCCTGATTGCGGCCGGACAGATGACTCGTGAAGAGGCTCTGGCACGGCTGCAGGAACCTCTCTACGATCCGGAAGAACTGCGCGAGGATACGGCGTTTGTGCTTGAGCGCCTGGGCCTTACGGAGGCTGACTGGGAGCGTCTGATGGCACTGCCCAATCGTACCTTCAGGGATTATCCTAACTGGTCAGGCATGTTGCATGCGGCACGAAGTGTAAAGGCATTTTTGCGGCGCATGGGAATCGTGAAATAGCAAACGGGCAGAGGTTAGCCTCTGCCCGTTTGCTATTTCCATGGACCAGTAACGAGGTCACGTAGCAACATGATCTTGCGGAAAAGTGGAGTTGCTCTCTCGAGCCAGAACAGCGGGGTTTGTTGGGCTCCGAAGGCTCGGAAGTTTTTTTCGATGGAACGGATATTTGATCCTTCAAAATCAAAAGTATCTACATACTCCGATGCCATACGAATGGATTCCCAAACCACAAAGGTGTGCGCGCCACTTTGGCGTAGTTCCGGGTCACTGCCTCCTAATAAATAATATGCAATATTTTTGTCAAAGATAATAAAAGTTGCCGCATGGCGGCGTCCATCTTCATCTACAGCAAAAAGCATACGCCGGCAGGTGCGTGAGGCACAAGCGGCATCAATACTACGAATCAGTGTAGTATAAGGCGTTTTTTTCCCTTGTCGTTTCCATGTCCCCGCATAAATCTCAAGGAAATCCTCAATATCATCACGTTGCTCTATATGCAAGGAAAAGCGATTTTTCGCCTTGCGGACGTCCGTGCGAATATTATCTTCGGTTTCATTCCAGAGGGATTCATGATTTTTGATATTGTACAGGCGATACGTATAATTTGTCGACTGCTGAAATCCATTCCAGCGGAAAACAAGCCAATTGGTAATATCCGGAGAAAAGCATTGGTGAAAAAGATGATAGGGAGGAAGAGCACGCAGAAGCTCTTCAAAAATAGCATGTTCCTGCTGGAGTCTGCGCGCATAACGGGCTTTTCCCAGTGAGTAGACTGGGCCGAGAAAGGGAGTGAGCGGTGGTTGTCCGAGAATTTTTTGGCCCAAGCATCCTTTTTTGAGGAAAAAGGGAAGGGCAGCAATGACATGCTCTTTTTTTTGTGCAAAGACCACATCCCAATTTTCTGGCCCGCAGGTCGCATCAAGCCACCACGGCTGGTGAAAGATAGAAGCTGGATTTTGTGATAAAAAATTCGTATATATCTGCCGTGAATCTTGTGTCATGGAGAGGTAACCTCATGCATATTTGTATCATCGCATACAAGCGTCTGGTATCAGAATCGCGTGTCCTCCGACAAGTGCGAACTTTCCATAAGCTGGGGTGGAAAGTGACGCTTGCCGGCTTCATCCACCCCGGAGACAGCCTCGACGATGTGAGCGTTATCCCTCTTCAGCAGGTGGAGCCCAGACGAACATGGACGATCCCTCAGGCTCTGGCCCGTAGTGTGCTGTCGGCAAAGCTCGCGTGGGGACTTCATCCTCAGAATAAAGCAGCTCGGGCCGTTTTACATGATGTGCAGACTCGTTTTGATTATGTTATAGCCCATGATTGGCCCTGTGCACCGCTGGCGCAGGAACTTGCGGAAAGACAGGGGATTTCCTTTGGTATCGATGTGCATGAGTATGCGCGACAGCAGTCTTGTCCGACTGGCAAGTGGCTTCGGGACACGGTCAATAGGCATGTCCATGGACGTCATGCAGATGCCATTCAGCGATATTATCTACCCAAGGCAAATGGAATAACAACTGTTTGTGATGGTATAGCTGACTTGCTTCAGAGAGATTATGCTCTTACAGAGAGACCTCGTGTAGTACGCAGTGTACCTTTTTATACAAAATGTTCTTTTAATCCATGCACAGAGAAAATTAAAATTCTTTATCATGGCATGGTAGATTATTCACGTCGCCTTGAAGTTTTAATTCGTGCAATTCCTCTGTTGGATGATAAATTTATTGTTGAAATTCGAGGGCCTGAAAATAAAATATATTTAGATGGCTTGAAAAAAATTGTTTCTGAGCTAGGTGTTGAGAATAGGGTTGAGTTTTCTCCTCAAGTTCCTTTTTCAGAAATTATTTCTGAAGCCAACAAGGCAGATATAGGCTATGAAGTTGTAGACGGTTTTTCACCGCAGCATCAGTTTATGTTACCAAACAAGTTTTTTGAGAATACGATGGCTGGATTGGCTCTTTGTGTTTCAAACTTCAGAGAGATGGCAAGAGTCATCGAAAAGTATCACCATGGTATTTGTGTTGAAACATGTTCTCCAGAAGCCGTAGCTACGACGCTTAATTCGTTGTCTTGCGAACAGATCAACAATATGAAAAAAGCATCACTTCTAGCAGCAAAGGATTTATGCTGGGAAAAGGAAGAGCGGAATATGCTCGATGCCTATCATCTGATATAATTTATATAATCTTCATCCATACTAGTGTGCAGGGGCTGCATACTAGTTGTGCTACGATAGGTATTTTAGTATTTGAGAGAAAAGTTCCCGCTTATCTGGCGTTTCAAGATAGCTGTTATGCCAGAGGAGGGTCATATTCCCTCCATAATGACGAACATGCTGAGCAAGTTGATAGGCGATATCAAAGGACTCATCTATTGTATTATGGCCGTAATCAAGTAACGTACAATCCATAATAATTAGTGGACGTTCTTTTAAATTAAGTTGGTTACGCCTATTCAGGTCAAAGACGGGATATTCACGAGCTGTTCCGACTCGAAATCCAGGTACTTTATTAAAGCCCACTGTTGAGTCGTATTCAAGACCTGCATCATCCCACATTTTCCAGGTCGAGCTGCCTAAGAATCGCAAGTAGTGTTGTCTCCCCCCTCGGATGGGTGCAGGTGCGACCTCTTGGACACGTTTGAGTTCTTGGAAGAAAGCAGAAGGATTTCCGACTGTCCCGTAGCTGGGATGAAAGCCAAGTTCATGACCTTGACTTGTAAGCAGCCGTAGCAGGTCTTTCATCCACTTTGAGTGTAAACTATAATTCTTGTCAAATTTCTTGTTTGTAACCCCTCCCTTTAGATTAAAGCAGCCACATAGACCATACTTTTCAAGCTCTGTGAGAATCCATGGAAAGGTAAAAAAGAAATCTTTATTGATAGAAAAATGTGATTTTACTACCGATGATAGCCTGTCCAAAGATCGATGTCTTAGTATGGATGAAATAATATACTTGAAGGTAATTGCAGGATTCCTTCCATAGCAAAATGTTGGTGTGTCGATATCGCAGCTGTATTGTAAAGCATATGGAAATGGGTGTAGATCTATGTAGATATTTTGTTTTTTTAGATAGTCATGCAGGAGGATGAGCATCTCGTCGACAACGGGGCGGTGAATGATATTGTTTTGGACGAGGAAGGCATCTGATGGAGAGAGTGTGCCATTAAACTCTGTATGTCTTGATGAATATGTATCCTCATAGCATGTAAGAAAGAAAAAAACTGTACCTAGAATGTCGACAGACGAGAGTTCCCGGGCATCAGGAAAAGCAAAAGGGAAGGGTAGATCACTACCATCAATATAATGAGCTTTTAGACTTTGCTGCAGGCACTTACCTTGAAAAAAATCATCAGGGCTATGTTCAGGAAAAAAAATATTAGGGAAGGTTACCTGATTTCCCCCTTGTGAAAGTGACCATTGTCCAGAATGACCTATGACTATTTTGTAGTCTGCAGAAAGCCATTGTGAAAATATACAGTTAATTATGTATTTGTATTCAGAGAGGAAGTTGTGCCCTGGCGTTGTAATTGTTAGCATGTCTAATATATTTTCCTCAGCTTATTGCGGTCGAGATTGTTTTTTTGATAAAAATGAAGTTGCTCTTTTTTCCGAATAGCTGCATTTATAGAGAATTCCTCTTCAGAATAATTTTTTCGATGCGCCTCATAGAATTCTTCAAAAGCTAAAAACCATGGTATGCTTTTAGGCATATACTTATGAAATCTGCTGAACTGCCAGCGCAGGAAAGAATTGATGGCGAGTTTTAGCCACGGCATAGGTGGTAAAGAAGATTTTTTTGTATTCTTTGAGTTAAGGATGTCTAAAATCCTGTTTCCTGTACGAATATGATTTAGGCCATCTGCATATCCAATAGTTTCTCTGTATAATTCGTTGCGTTCTTTTTCTAATTTATCAAAACCTGGCAATTCCCCAGTTTGTTTAAAGCAAGATAAGGCAGCCGTCCACTCCTGAGCTGTTGCATAGTTAGGCTGACCTTTCCAGAATCCTTGTCGCTCATAGGGGAATTCAATTCCTGTTGGATTTAATAAGGCTGTCTGTTTTTCTAGTAACCATGCTTCCATTGCTGTATTCGACTCAAAGCTAAGCCATATATCAGAAGATGCAATGCAATTTATAATTGGAGTGTCGGCGGCGAGGAGGCGTACATTTTCTTCATGAACACAGTTTTCAACGGCCGAGTAATATAATCCTCCATCATTGCTGGGATGGGGCTTGATCAAAAAAAGGATATCCTTATTTTGTTTGATAATTTCATGTAATGTTTTTGAAAAGAGTTCTCGATTTTTTGCATACCATTCCAAGGATAAGTTTTCTTCAGTAAAAATCCAACAACCAACTCCGACGGTCACAGCAAACTTGCTTTTATCTATATCAAGAGTACTGGGGCAGGAGAATTTATATCTGTCATATCCGCATCCTCCGGCCATAGGGATATCTCCGCTTGCCTCAGGATAAAACGCAGAAAACAGATTGATCGTTGCTTGATTCCAAAAAAAGTAAGCATCCCAAAAGTCTTGTTGTTCGTGTAGCCAGCCCCATAATTTTTCGGGGGAGGCTTTTGCCCATGTAAAAGAAGCGCCTTCAGCGAGTAAAGAAACGACCTTGCAACCCATTGATTTAGCAAACATGGCAACAATACAATGCCATCGTCCGCCAAAAATTTCTTCAAAAAAAACAACTTTAGGGCGATATTTTAAAATCAGGAAAAAACCATTAAAGAGGCAGCCATGTCTGATGTTTAGCCCATTCAGAGTCAAATAGTTATAGACGGGAATTGTTGCTTCAGTGTTCCTCGTGAGTTGAGAATGTGAATTTAACACCAAGATATCAACACTCATTAAAATCCCTCCGAAAGTACTTCTTATATGAAAATACGTTCATATAGAATTGGTATTCAGATATCTTGCAATGTCAGAGGTATTCCCTTGGGAAGAGGTCTGGCTGCCTGCTTACCTAAAATCACATCCAGCATTTTGGGGGGCAGGCCATACCCCGGACGGATACTGCGTACGTTCTCTTCCGTGAAGACTTCGCCCGCCTTCATATCCTTGACCACAAAAAGTGAGCGGCGGAAGACCTTGCTTTCTTGCTGCTTGGGTGTCAGCTCATAGCAGACGGTTCCCAGAGCCTTTTCCACAGTGCGGATATCCTGCACCATCTGCCTGAATTCGTGCGGCTCCATGCTGAAGGCGCTGTCCGGGCCGCCATCGGCGCGGGCAAGGGTGAAGTGCTTTTCAATGATGCGTGCGCCCACAGCTACAGCACCTACGGCCACGGCACTGCCCAGGGTGTGGTCTGAAAGGCCGGCCACACAGCTGAACGCCTGCGCCAGATGGGGGATGGTGCGCAAATTGGCCTCTTCAGGCGGAGCGGGGTAGGCGCTTGTACACTTGAGCAGCGCCAGCTCGGTAGTTCCATTTTCGCGCAGTGTCGTCACAGCTTCGTCTATTTCCGTAAGACTGGCCATGCCGGTGGACATGATGACCGGCTTGCCCGTGGAGGCAATTTTTTTGAGCAGCGGAATATCCACCACTTCAAAAGATGCCACCTTATGGCAGGGGACGTTCATTTTTTCCAGAAAATCCACGGCCGTGGCGTCAAAAGGGGTAGAAAAGCAGTCCATACCCAGATCATTGGCCAGTTCCTTGAGACGGGGCTGCCATTCCCACGGCGTGTAGGCTTCCTGATAGAGGTCGTGCAGTGTCTTACCTTCCCACAGCGTTCCCTTGATGCGGAAGTGCTCATTGTCGCAGGGGATGGTCATGGTATCCGCCGTATAGGTCTGCAATTTGACGGCATCGGCACCGGCATCTGCCGCAGCGCGAATGATGGCCTCGGCGCGTTCTATGCTGCCGTTGTGATTGGCAGAAACTTCGGCAATGATATAGGCATTTGTTCTATCAAACATCGCTGTCATCCTTCAGCGTTATGCAAAGATCAGCCAGTATTCTGTCTGTCTTGCGAGAGGCACGTGTCACATGGAGTCGAAAATTTCCCACATCCCAGAAAGCGGGAGGATATCCATCGGCATCCATCATGCGTATTCTGTCAAAAAGCTCATTGAGCGTAGTCGAACCATCAAGATTGCTCTCTTCAGGTTTTCTGCGCTTGAAGATTGTGACTTCTCCTTGTTGCGGCACCGGCTCAGGTCGTGTACGGAGAATCTCAACTATCATATCCTGGATGATGGTATTGGCACGTATATAGATTTCTTCGGCATTTCCAAGCAGAGAAAGCGAACGTTTAAGATATACAGGTCCTGCATCGATGCCTTCACTGCAACGCAGAGCAGTTATCTTTGTTTCCTGATATCCTCGGATGATCAGGTTTTGCAAGGGACTGCCACCACGTCCAAAGGGTACATCCGTCATATGAAAGATGACGCACTCAAAGTTTTCCCATATGGATCGAGGGATGATCCACGACCAATGAGGAAAAAATACGTACTTGGGGGAAAGAGATACCAGAGTCTCGCAGGTCAGCTCTTCTGGGGTCTGTAGCAAGGAACAGGAAATGCCTGTTGCCCTCTGTACAGCTTCAACTAGATGGCGGCACCAGGGACGAGAACCGGCAATGACGCAAGTCGTACTCACAAAAGTGTCCTGTAGAGGATAAAGGCTTCCGCTGCTTCATGGCCACAAAAGCATCCCCTGAGTGCCGCAAGATGCCTGACGGCTTCCATGCTCCGAGGATGAGGCCAGGGGCGCATTTCCGAGGCATATTCTTCAAGTGCACGGCATTTCGTGTCCAGCGTTGCCGAAATATCCACAAAGACATTGGGACAGAACGCGGGCGCCGTATGAGGTGGTGTGTACTCCGTGCTGGAAAGCACTTCAAAGCCAAGCAGGGTGGCGGGCTTTGCACCAGGAAGAGGCCGAAAAGCGGTCATGACAGCCTGATGGGTCAAGCGGTGATCCTGGTTCATGTCACCGGCATGATGCGTGAAAACAAGGTCTGGCTGCACCTGCTCGGCAAGAGCTTCAATGTGTTGCACTATATCCAACAAGGCTGCCGTGTCGAAGCGATTGTCCGGCAGGGAAGCAAAGTGAACATTGGCCTCGTTCAGCCCGATAATCTGTGCTGCCCGTTTGGCGGATAGGCAGGCATGATCACGTGCCGTATCCGTTTCGCTACTGCGGGCCAGTGGGCCTTCACCAAGCAGCAGGATATGGATTTCCGCACCGAGAGCGGCAAACTTGGTCAGTGTGCCACCACAACCGAGCATTTCGTCGTCAGGATGAGCGGCAACAACAAAGATTGAAGAACTATTGTGGAACATAATTCCCCTGCGCTGGAAAAATATATTTTTTTACGGAGTTGTTATGTGTTTTGTTGTCTGATAAATAGGTAAAATAAGCTTTTTCAAAGGTGCTAAGGGAAGGAACATTTTCAGATTTGATAGAGGCTTGTATGTGTTTTATAGGGCTTTCATGAATAATTTTTAAACAGGCTTCTCTCAGGATATGTTTTGCGAGATGTTTTCCACGATAGGCTTTGTCGATAGCAATCGTTATTTCAGACTCGTTGCAAGTGTTGTTAAATCGTATGTATCCACATTTTTTGTTTTTATATAGAGCTATGAGGAATGGATTTTTTTTTATAAGCATATTATGGAACCATTTCGTATGCTCATGCCATGTAATTGTATGCTGCTGGAAAGACATTTTTCGTACATCTTTATCATTTGCCAGTGAAAAAACGAACTGTATATCATTTTCAGTGGCAGGGATAAAAGAAATATACTCGTGCTGATCGTTGAGTAATTTATATATATTTTCTTTATGTATTTTGGGAGAGTGTAGGCTAGAAATGCTAGCCAGTTGAGATTTTACAGCTTCAAGGGAAAATTGCGGTATAGAAAAGTATTTTTCTAAATACTTGACAATATTATGTTGATTTGCCGCCACTTCCACCGTCAGAAAAGGCACACCAAGGCAACACAGTTCCCAGCAGGTTGATCCTCCAGCAGTGACACACAAATCCGTATCCAGCAAGAGGGCAGGCATGTCATCCACACGTGGCAGAATCTCCAGCTGTGCCGGACAATGAGTAAAGGCAGCACGGATGCGATCCGCCTCCATGGCTCCCTGAATGACGCGAATAGTGCGCCCTGCCAGCTCCGGTAAGCACATATCTGCTGCGATTTTTTCCAGATGCTCGATGAAGTTACCGCCCCCCAGGGTTATCAGTATATTCTGGGGTTGCGCCGGTCTGCTACGTTGCTGTGCCTTTTCCTGGACATCCCAGAATTCCTGCCGCAACAGTACATATTCCAGCCCCAGCAACTTCCGGCCGATATTCCCCTGATACGACAACAGCTCCGCACCGATGTTCTGATTCAGCAGTGCATCGCAATGGTATTCGGGCAGGTGTGCATAGTCGTCGATGACCAGCAGTCGATAGCCTGCCCGCATGACGGCCAGCTGGCAGACTGTGTCGAAGTGGTAGCCGTCAAGGACAACCCAGATGGGAGTAGACGTAGTCCCCGGAATTGCCAGATTGTCCGTCTGAAGCTGTTGCAGCAGAGCGTCAGGGGGTTCTGCTGCTGGCGGCATGTCCGGCAGGCAATGCAGGGGAATATCCTCTCGTGCCAGGCGCTCCCGCAGCCAGTCGACACCAAGGCGGCAGACCATGTGCACATCCAGCCCTTCCCTTCGGGCAACCTGAGCCAGTGCAAGGCAGCGCATGACATGGCCGGTTCCCATGCGCGGGGTCGCGTCGGCTCGGATAAGAAGAAGCGGTTTCATGATCTAGCCCAGCATACGTGCCAGTTTTTCGGCCTGCTGCCAGTCTTCTTCCGTATCAATGTCTAGGGCACGCTCTGCAGGGATGGGGATAAGCGCTGTGCCTTTCTGGATGGAAAGTTCCTTTTCCAGAAAGGCCGCTGTCTCGAACCAATAGAGCTGACCGGCATCAATATAAGCCTGTGGCATATCCTGGGAGCGCAGGCCTGCCTTTTCCGGGGGAAAGAGGGGGCATATCTCTCCCGCATCATCGCAGATGACTGTTTGATAAATGGGAAAATTCAGCCGTTGCGCTGTATAGGCAAATTTTTTCCCTTGCTGCATGAGCGCGTAGCCGGCACGAATGTCGTCAGCCTTGAGCAGGGGGGCGGTGGGATAGATATGCGCAAAATGGGGAATGTCCCCCCACTGTTGCAAGGCCCATTCCAGCATGTGCCGGGCAGCCTTGTGGGCATGGGTAAAGTCGTCCGCCAGTTCTGCCGGGCGCAAAAATGGTACCTCGGCTCCGTACTGTTGGGCAACGTCGGCAATCTCTGCATCATCTGTGGAGACAAGGATATGCGCAAACAGGCCCGATTGCCTGGCGGCTTCAATGGGCCAGGCAATCATGGGCTTGCCAAGAAAGGGGCGGATGTTCTTGCGCGGGATACGCTTGGAACCGCCCCGGGCGGTCAGGATTGCAATACACATGATCAGGCCAGCCTTTTGAAGCCGCTGCAGGCGGGGGCACCCTTGAGGCGCTGTTCGATGTCACCGGCATCCCTCGCTTCGGCCAGCAGGGCAAAGCACTGGTCGCAGGCATCAAGGTAACGGTCGATATCAGCCTCTGTGTGAGCATTCATAAGGTAGCACAGGTTGGATGCCAGAATACCACGTTCCAGCATGAGCTGTACGAAATAGGCCTTGAAGGACAGGAAGTCGGGATGGTCAAAGGAAAAGTGGGCCATGGCTTCCATACCTTCCGCATGGGTGACAAAGCCGTGCTTTTCCCCAAGGCGTACCCACTCCCGCTTGATACGGCTTCCGAATGCCGTAAACTTGTGGAACGGTTCTTCCCTGCGGTACTTGCGCAACGTGGCGAGAGCGGCCGTCGGCCCCACACGATCCGTCCAGTTGGTGGAAGAGACAAAGCTCTTTTGTGCGGCCTGCATGACATCTTCCCGGCCGATGATGGCGGAGATGGCATAGCCGTTGCCCAGTGCCTTGGAAAACACAGCCATGTCCGGCGTCACCGAGTGCTTGACCAGATGGGCGCCACCTGTGCAGTAGCGGAAGCCTGCGGATACTTCGTCCATGATCAGTACAGCGCCGGTGGCATCGGCAATGGCGCGCACCTGTTCCACAAAGCCGGGAAGGGGATCTTCGCTGCGGATAGGCTCCATGACGATGGCTGCCAGCTGTCCCTTGCAGCGATCTGCAATGGCCTGCAATTCCTCGGCGTGATTGTAGCGGAAAGGATAACTGCTGCCCCGGAGGCCGCGCGGCACGCCTGCCGGCTCAAGCCCAGGCAGAAGGTGACCATCAAGAGCCTTGTTTTCAGCCAGATTGGCCGCCAGATACCAGTCACTCCAGCCGTGATAGCCGCAGAAGGCTACCACGTCACGATCCGTATGGGCACGCGCCAGGCGCACAGCCAGAGAGAGAGCCTCGCCTCCGGAACGCGCATAGCGCACCATCTGTGCCCAGGGGTGGAGTTCACAGAGTACGTCGGCCAGCTCTACTTCTTCCGGACAGTTGAGCGAGGAGGCAACACCGTTACGGATGGTGGCTATTACCGCATCGTCCACTTCGTCATCGGCATAGCCCAGAACGCAGGCACCAATACCGCCGATGGACATGTCCAGATATTCCTTGCCGTCCAGATCCCAGACAGTTGCTCCCTTGGCCTTGCTGTAATAGCCGGGCCATACTCCCAGAGAGAACATGTCCGGTCGTTTGGAAAGCAGCTGGGTCATGCTTGGAATACGCGTGCGGGCGTGGGCCTGAAAATCGAGAGATTTCGACATGGTAATTACCTTTTCCAGAGAGATGGATTGAGAAGTTCTGGTTTCTGCGGTGGCAGAATGGCATCCAGCTGCCGGATACACGCAGGCGAAAGGCCACTATTCCAAGCAGCAGAATCCAGATTGTCCCGCACCTGTTCCTGGGTTTCAGCGCCAAAAAGGATGGCGGCATCGGGGTAGCGATGCTGAAGCCAAAGTAATGCAGCCAGAGTTGGACGCACCCCTTCTGCAGCGCATATCTGGTGAAAATCTTTCAGAACGGGCGACAGCTCCTGGAGACAGGCCGGAAGCTGCTGTGGGGCCATGAGCAGCACGCCCTGCAAAAAGGCGGAACGCACATGCACCTGTTTGCCCATTTTGTATGCCAGAGCAAATACGCCTGCCGCTTCGAAGCGCCGATCAAAAAGGCTGGCAGGAACCTGAACCATGTCCACCAGAGGGTGGCGCAAGGCTTCCAGTGCTTTTTCCGGCGTATAGACGGATACGCCGATATGTTTAAGCAAACCTGCCGTGCGCTGCTCTGTCAGCGCTGCTCCGGCGTGGGCATCCAGAAAAGGCAAGTGCTCTTCCCTGTGCAGCATCACACAGAAAAAGGCGGAAATCCCCAGTCGATTCCGCGAGGCATGCAGACTTTCCTCGATTTCCAGGCTGCTCATGGGCAAGTCAGGCGTCAGCTTGGTGATTATTCGTGCCTGACCTGTGGCGCCGCAGGCATGGAGTGCTCGCCCCAGAACCGCTTCGCTGTCTCCGTAGCCCTGTGCTGTATCAAAGGTTGTGATACCCTGCTCCCAGGCCGCAGCCACGATGGCATTGGCCATCGACTGATCCGGTTTCCCGGTCGTATTGGCAATGCCGTAGGGAAGACCAAGCTGGACTGTTCCGAGGATGAGGGAGTGTTGCATTATTGGCGCCTATCTGTCGAGCAGATCTGGGTTTCGTTGAAAATCTCTTGCCAGAAGACCGTGAAGTATGACGTCTTCTCGGTGGCCATCTGTATTGACAACTTGTTCACGGCGGATGCCTTCCTGATGAAAGCCATTTTTTTGAAAGACTTTTTGTGAACCGATATGAGAGAGGTAATGCCCGCCTGTCAGCTTGTGAAGCTGCAGGACAGTAAAGGCATACTCACAAACGGCATGTACGGCTTCCGTTGCATATCCCTTGCCACGAGCATCTGGATGGCCCATGACAAAGGAAATATCCGCTGTCTTGTAATAGCCGTTGAGAGCATTTAACGTCACTGTTCCCACATGGCGCGTTCCGTTTTCATCAAAAACACCGAAATGGGGACAGCCAGACATCTGCTCCCTCTGCTTGAGATACTCGCAAACCCTGTCATACGTTTGTGGTGTATGACGGATTTCCAGATAACGGGTTACCCCTGGATCATTCAGCCATTGCAGATAGGCGTCAGTAATATCGGCAATACCCAGAGGTCGCAACAAGAGACGCTTTGAGAGAACGACAGGGCTAATCATTATTCCAGAGCTTCATTTCTTCAAGCGGTCTGCCGCGCTCGATACCTTCCATGGAAAATTTCCACGGAGCAACCTGGTGCTTGAGCATCCAAGCCATGAACTGTTCTTCGGAGATACCGATTCTTTCAAGAAACAGATCCATGGATGCCGGACGCTTACCGTCGTATTTTCTGACAAGTTCCATGCCGTACTCACGGGACATGGTTCCATTACGAATATCTATGCTGACAAGATGTGCTGTCCGCCCAAAGCCGCGTTTGATATATTTTGACCAATCGCGAATTCCCTGCCATTTGCATTCGATTTTTTCATAGTCCCACGATGGGGGAATTCCCTCAACTTCTGTTCCTTTCCAGCCAAGCACATCCTTGATGATAGCTGCATGTTTTTTGGAACTCCAGTTGATATAATTACCCAGGTAAATGGCATGAATATCATTCTTTTTGATGGTATCAGGATCGGGGAAGAGGAAAGGCCTGATTTCTCGTTCTGTAATGGAGGTAATACCGTGATTGCTGAGTATTTCTTCTGCGGTCAGGCCAAGGGAAATAAATTTTGAAAAATATGATTTTTCAAGTTCAACGATATCCTTTGCAGAGACGAGTCCGCTATATTCGCCAGGAGCTTCGCCCCAGAGGATAATTTTGATTCCGAAACGGAGCGCCGTCTGCATGATATAGCCGTAGACGCCTGTATGACAATGCCAGCAGAAGTCCCCACGCAATTCAATACCTTTCCGCATGAGCTCACGGACAACATGCCAGTTAGCAGTGAATTGAAGGACGTCACAGCCCAATTGTTCAAATGTTCTGATGTTATTTTTTTCTACCTGAGGACGGAACCCCCAGTGATTATATCTGACAACAAGAGGCCTGAGCTTAAGTTCCTTAATAGCAAAAAGGAGCTGATATGTGCTATCTTTTCCCCCCGAAAAGGGGATAATGCAATCATAGTCACCTTTTCCTCGATATTTGTCGAGAAGACTATCTAAAACTTTTCTGCGTTCCGTCCAGTCGATTTCTGTATTCTTCTGCAGGGCATTCTTGCATATCTGGCACACACCATCATCGTCAAATACCATACCTTCAGCAGTTTCAGGAATGACACATTTTTTGCAAAACCGCATAACCATTTTTCCTTTTAAAAGAGAGAGAGTATATAGTCTATGTCTTGGCTCTTCATCCCCGGCCAGAGCGGCAGGGTGAGGATCTCCCGGTAGGCGGCCTCAGCCACGGGGCAGAGGCCTTCTCGCGTGCCGACGACGTTGCGGTAGTAGGGGTGCAGATGCACCGGTACATAATGCACATTGGCGCCGACTCCATTGGCACGCAGATGGCGGAACAGGGCATCCCGCTCTGGGGTACGTACCACATAAAGATGGTGGGCGTGGCGGACGTCTTCCCGGCATTTGAGCGGCCGGATGCTGTCCTGCCCTGCCAGCGCAGCCTCGTAGGCCTGGGCCAGTTCATTGCGCCTGTCGATCCAGGCGTCCAGCTTTTTGAGCTGCGAGCTGCCCAGCGCGCACTGGAAGTCCGTGATGCGGTAATTGTAACCCAGCTCGGTCATTTCATAGAACCAGGCGCCGGATTTTTCGCGCTGGCTGGCCGTGGTAGTGATGCCGTGTCCGCGAAAGGCCCGCATGCGTGCCGCGAGCTGTGCGTCACTGGTCACGGCCATGCCGCCTTCGCCCGTGGTGATATGCTTGACCGGATGGAAGCTGAACACCGTGATGTCGGCCAAAGTGCCCACCCTGCGTCCCCTGAAGGATGCGCCCAGGGCATGGCAGCCGTCGGCCACAAGGGCCAGATGATGCCTGTCCGCAATGGCACGCAGGGCATCCCAGTCGCAGGGCTGACCGGCATAGTCTACAGCGATGATGGCTTTGGTGCGCGGCGTGATGGCCGCTTCCACGGCCGCCGGATCTATAAGTAATGTTTCGGGATCCACATCGGCAAAGACCGGTGTGCCGCCCTGATACAGGATGCAGTTGGCCGAGGCCGCAAAGGTCATGGGCGGAACGATGACTTCGTCTCCGGGGCCAATGTTCAGGGCAAACATGGCCGCATGCAGGGCTGCGGTGCCGTTGCTGACAGCTACGCCATGACGCGCGCCAGTATAGGCGCAAACGTCCGCCTCGAAGCGTTCCACGGCCGGGCCGGTGGTCAGCCAGTCCGAACGAAGCACGTTGACCACGGCCGCGATATCGTCATCGTCGATGGTCTGCCGACCATAAGGGATAAAGTGAGGAGTACTCATGACTAGCGGATGTCAAAACCCTGTTCTTTCAGGGTGGTGCGCAGTTCAGGGACGGTCAGCCAGCTTTCGTTGGTACCGGAATTGTAGCTGAAACCTTCAGGTACGGGGGTTCCCTTTGGACCACGATAGGCAAAGGTCTCAGGCTTGATGACGTAATACTGACCGATGTCGATGGTGTGGCGGGAATCTTCGGCCGTGATCATGGTCTCGTGCAGCTTTTCGCCGGGGCGGATCCCCACTTCGACAGTTGCCATGCCGGGGGCGATGGCTTCGGCAAGATCCGTGATCTTCATACTGGGAATCTTGGGCACGAGCACCTCGCCGCCGCCGGCCAGTTCAAAGGAGCGCAGCACCATGTGCACGGACTGCTCCAGCGTGATCCAGAAACGGGTCATGCGGGTATCCGTGATGGGCAGGGGGCCGCCTTCGTCACGCTTCTTGATGAAGAAGGGGATGACGCTGCCGCGGCTGCCCATGACATTGCCGTAGCGCACCACGGAGTATACCGTATCGCAGGCCGTGTAGGCATTGGCCGCGATGAAGAGCTTATCCGAGCAGAGTTTGGTGGCACCGTAGAGATTGACCGGGGCCACAGCCTTGTCTGTGGACAGGGCCACCACCTTTTTCACGCCGCAGTCGGCCGCGGCATTGACGATATTTTCCGCACCGCCAATATTGGTACGGATGCATTCCGTGGGATTGTATTCCGCCGCCGGCACCTGCTTGAGAGCCGCAGCATGGATGACATAATCCACACCACGAAAAGCCCGGTACAGGCGTTCCTTGTCGCGCACGTCACCGATGAAATAGCGCATGCAGTTGTATTTTTCCGGGGAAAAGACCTGCTGCATCTCGAACTGCTTGAGTTCATCACGGGAAAACACGATAAGCCGCCTGGGCTTGTGGTGCTTCAGGATGACTTCGATGCACTTCTTGCCAAAAGAGCCGGTACCACCGGTGATGAGGAGTGTTTTATCGGTAAACATTATGCACCCATTAGCTGAGCTTTTCTGCCAGGTGAGCGGCAGTACGTTGCAATGTCTTTTCATAGGCAGGCAATACCGTTGCCGCCGTACCATGCATGGCTACAGTTCCCTTGTCGATCCAGTAGAGCAGGTCACATCCTTTCACCGTACTCAGGCGATGGGCTACAACCACAAGCGTCACATGCTGGCGCAAGCTCTCGATTGTTGATTGTATGGCCCGCTCGGTGGCGCCGTCAAGGGCGGACGTGGCTTCGTCAAAGATGAGGAGCTCCGGCCTGTCATACAGGGCACGGGCAATGCCCACGCGCTGTATCTGACCACCGGAAAGGCGCATGCCGCGTTCCCCCAAGGGCGTGTGGATGCCTTCAGGCAGATCGTCAATAAAGTCCATGGCTGCCATGCGACAGCATTCCCGTACCCGCTCCTCATTCACCGGCTCGCCCCAGTGGCTGAAGGCCACATTTTCGGCCAGCGTGGCATCCAGCAGGTAGAGATTCTGGGGTACGTAGCCGATATTCAGGCGTTCCTCAGCGGTATCCCAGGTCGCTCCGTCAAGGCAGAGATGTCCCTGCTGGGGATGCAGCAGGCCTGTGATGAGCGAGGTCAGCGTGCTCTTGCCAGAGCCGGAAAGGCCCACCAGCCCCACCATGCTCCCCTTGGGGATGGTGAGCGAGATGCCCTGCAGGGCGGCATGCTCCGCATTGGGATAGATAAAACTTACATCATGCAGGCTGATCTCACGCTGAAAGTGGCGCACAGGGCGGGCCTCCAGTTGTTTCGGCGTGGGGAGTTCCGCCACGAAGTCCAGAAGTTTTTCCAGGGGAGGTTGATAAGAACGCATGGTCAGGATGGCATTCATGGTCTTGTTGGCCGCTGGCAGCAGACGCCAGGAGACAGCAGCCAGCAGGGTCAGCATGCCGGTCGTTGCCGCCACGCTGCTGCCCAGGCTCACCTGTATGAGAAGTACCAGCAGCAGCAGCGTCATGCCCGCCACTTCCAGTATCCACAGGGGCAGCATGGGCAGAGTCGTGCGGGAACTGTTTTTCAACGAATAGTCTTCAATGAACTTTTGATATTCCTGCAGAAAATTCTGCTTCTTGTCGTAGATGGCTATTTCGCGCAGTCCCTGCAGCCCCTGCATGGCCACACGCGAATTATACAGGTCATAGTGGCGGATATCCTGCGACAGATTATAGATACGGGCACGCGTCATTTTTTGGATGATCACGGCAAGCAGGGCAACAGACACAAAGAGCAGGCAGGAAAGCAGCGGGCTGGCGATAAGTGCTCCCCCCAGCAGAAACACCGCAATGACCGCCTGGGTGAACAGGGTCAGCAGGGTGGTGGCATAAACGGCCACATAGCTTTTCCAGCCCAGTACTGTCAGCAGCTCCGCCGAATTTTGTCCGGCATGCCAGATATGCGGCGCGGCCAGAAAGCGGTGAAAGAGGTCACTGCCCATGGTCCAGGCAATGCGCTGAGAAAAGTAGTTCTGCAGCCAGGTGATATAGCCCAGCAGGGCATTTTTGAGCAGGGTGGCCGCGCAGACGCAGCCCAGAACCAGCAGCAGGAACTGCAGGGCCGAGGGAATGTCCGGCGAAAAGGGCAGGGCCGCGCGGATGTCTTCCAGCAAGGCATAGCGGGCCAGACTTTCCGGGGCGGACATGGCCACACCCAGCAGAGAAATGCCGCCCGCCACACAGATCTCAAACAGACCCATGAAAATATTGAGCAGACAGAGCCACCAGAACAGGCGACGTTCCCGCGGTGTGGCCAGGGCATAGAGCTGGCGGGCGATGGAAAGCGGGGTATATTCCTTGTGCGATGAGGAGGGCATCCTGTTTCCTGTTTTGTTTGTCCGGTTGTTTTCCGCCCTCGGTTGTCAGCGAAAGGCTGAGTGGCAACAGAGGAATACAGTGGCCTGCCAGACGCAGGCAGATTTCTTCAGCGTCGTGGTACATGCTGGTTAGGTCTAGAGTCGCCAGTAGTCGATGCCCGCGGCGCGCATGGTCTGCGGGTCGAAGAAGCCCTTCACGTCCATGAGCACGGCCTTGTTGCCGTCCTTGCAGCGGGCCTTGATGTCTTCGGGCGTCAGGGCGGCGTAGGCCTTGTGGCTCACGGCCAGCAGCACGGCATCCAGGTCGCGCAGCTGGTCCAGATCCACCAGCTCCTGCCCGTATTCGCGCATGGCTTCGGCCGGGTCGGCCTCGGCGTCATGCACCAGCGGGACCACATTATATTCCTTGAGTTCGCGGATCACGTCCACCACGCGGGTGTTGCGCAGGTCGGGCACGTTCTCCTTGAAGGTGAAGCCCAGGATGCCCACGCGCGCGCCGCTGACCACGTTGCCGTTCTTGATCAGGCGCTTGACCAGGCATTCGGCCACATATTTGCCCATGTTGTCGTTGGTGCGGCGACCGGCCAGGATGACTTCGGGGTGGAAGCCCATCTCCTCGGCCTTGAAGGTCAGGTAGTAGGGGTCCACGCCGATGCAGTGGCCGCCCACCAGACCGGGACGGAAGGGCAGGAAATTCCATTTGGTACCGGCGGCTTCCAGCACTTCGAGGGTGTCGATGCCCAGGCGCTCGAAGATGATGGCCAGCTCGTTCATGAGCGCGATGTTCAGGTCGCGCTGGGTGTTCTCGATGACCTTGGCGGCCTCGGCCACCTTGATGCTGGAAGCGCGGTGGATGCCCGCCTTGACCACGGAGCCGTAGACCTGGGCCAGCAGGTCGGCCGTGGCCTGGTCGGAGCCGGAGACGATCTTTTTGATGGTCTCCAGGGTGTGGACCTTGTCACCGGGATTGATGCGCTCCGGCGAGTAGCCCACGGTGAAATCCGTGCCGTAGGTCAGGCCGGATTCCTGCTCCAGGATGGGCACGCAGATCTCTTCGGTGAGGCCGGGGTAGACCGTGGATTCATAGACCACCACGCAGCCCTTGGGCATGTGGCGGCCCACGGTGTGGCTGGCGCCCACCACGGGGGTGAGGTCGGGGGAGCGGTGTTCGTCGATGGGGGTGGGCACGGCCACGATGATCACGGCGGCCCGGGCCAGGTCGGCGGGGTCGCAGGTGTACTCGATCGTGGCGGCGGCCAGGGCTTCGTCGGTCACTTCGTTGGTGCGGTCATGGCCTTTGCGCAGCTCTTCGATGCGTCCGGCGTTGATGTCGAAACCGATCACGTTTATATGGCGGGAAAAAGCCACGGCCAGGGGCAGGCCCACATAGCCCAAGCCCACCACGGCCAGGGTCTGTTCACGATTCTGCAGGGCAGCGAAATCCACCATCGTTTTATCCTTTACAAAAATGCCTGTTTCCGCCATGTGAAAGACATGACTTTTGACTGGAAACCATTTCTTGCGGCATTGGGTTTGGCCATCCTTCTGGAAGGCCTGGTCTGGGCTCTGGCTCCCGACGCCATGCGACGGGCAGTGATCCTCATCGCGCAGATGCCCAAAAGCTCCATACGGGTCCTCGGGCTGGCGGCGCTGGCTCTGGGCTGGATGGAAAAGGGATTGCTCACCGTGGCCGCCGTGGCCTGCGCGGTGGCGTTTGCGGCGGGCTTTCTCCCGCTGTGAAAGAAAAATCCGTGCGGGTATTGCATTTTTCCCCAAAGCATGGTACAATCATCCTTGCGATTTTAGGACCCAAGGAGGTGAACCACGTTGCCGAACATCAAGTCCGCTATCAAGCGCGTGAAGGTCAGCGAAGCCAAGAACCTTCGGAACCGTATGGTGAAGTCGAAGGTCAAGACCGCCATCAAGAAGTTTGAGACGGAGATCGCTACTGCCCCCGCCACCGCCGCGGCGCAGTACAGCCTCACCACCTCCGCTATCGATAAAGCCGCCGCCAAGGGCATTCTGCACAAGAATACCGCGAGCCGCAAAAAGGCCCGTCTGGCGAAGCAGATGGCCAAGGCCCAGTAAGTGGGTTTTCGCCGCCGGCCTGCGCGTTGCGTATGCCGCGGCGGCAGGTCGAAACACAGTGGAAAGCAACGCCGTGCGATGATTTCGCGCGGCTTTTGCTTTTATCGTGCTAACGCCCCGGCAGCTTACCGGGGCGTTTCCTTTTTGACCGGATAGGGCTCCGGGCAGGACGTGCGGCCCAGGAGATAATCCGTGCTGGTATGGTACAGGTCCGCCAATGCCGCCAGATGATGCACGGGAATTTCACGCTTGCCGGTTTCGTAGTTGCTGTAAACGCGCTGGTCAATTCCCAGCGCGGCTGCCACCTGCTTTTGCATCAGCTCATGGTCCTCCCGAAGGTCCTTCAGACGGGGATAGCGCATGCGATCACCTCACGCACAGGCTAATCTACACCCGTTTGATAGTATTGAATATACTATTGAACGATAGTAAAATAGGCTGCAAGGAAGAATCCGCATGGAGTTATTTGAGGAGATTCTTGCGCATCATCTTAAAAAGAACGAATCTGGCTTTCCGGCAGACCCGCAGGCGCTGGTTCACGACACCGCCTATCAGGCGCTGAAGGCTATCCGCCTCATTTTGGAGCGGGACGATCTGGAGGACCCGGAATGCTTCCGGCGCATCGAACGCATCGTGCGGGTCTTTGAGCGCATCGGGAGCGGCTGCGGCACGCGGCACGATTTCGGATAAAAGGGCGGCGCGCGATACGGGTTCATCGCGCGCCGCCGGGTTTGTCCTGTAGCGCCTGAAACGGTTATTTCACCTTCACCGCCTGCGTCAGATCCGCCCTGCCGTCCACAAAGGGCGCCAGGTACAGTTCCTCCGGCAGGTCCCCGATACACGGGTAGAGGAACTCCGCCCACTCGTCGCTGTAGCCGTTGTTGCCGTAGCGGCCCGGAAACAGCTCCGTGCCCTCGCCGTCCACCAGCCGCAGGCTGCAAATCCAGTCCCCGAACACGTCCATGCCGCTGTACTCCCAAAGCAGGTTGCCGTCCTCGTCATAGTATCCCTTGCCGTTTTCCGCCTGATAGGCCTCCACGGCGCCGGGCGCGGCCTCCAGCTCAAGGGTGATGTAGGTCATCAGCGGGGAGTAGCACACCTCCGTGGCCCGCGCGGTCACGGTTTCACTCTCCGTGGGGATGTTGGGATATTCACAGCGTACCTTGGAGAGGATGTCGTCCGTATCCAGCGTAAAGGTGACAACGCCCTTGTCCGGCAGGAGCAGGTTTCCGTCCGCGTCGTACTTCTCCGGGTGCTCCGCCCACATGTACTCCTCCAGCGGCTGGCGCTCTCCGATGGGCAGGGAGATCTCCACCGTGCCCGACAGCTTCACGCCCTCGTTGTCCAGCCGCCAGTATTCCGTCTGCACCATCTCGCCGGGGTTGGGCGTTCCGGTGGTGACGCCGCCGGAGTTTTCCGGCATATCCACGCACTGCCCGTCAATCCAGAGATGGTCGATCCACCAGCCCACGTTATGCTCATAAAGGAGGTTGCTGTCCTCCTCCAGAATGCCCTCGCGCTGGTCCTCGGGATAGCCGGCGAATTCCTCCCGGTACAGACCCAGCGGCGTGTCCACGTCCAGCATGCGGTAGGCGTACTGAATCAGCAGGGTCCTCCCGTCGTAGCCCGCTTCGCGCACGGTGATCTCCACGTTGTTGATCGTGGTCTGATACAGGTTGCGCCGCATCACCAGATCGGCGTTGGTGGGATTGGCGCCGGTCAGAAAGCTCAGGGCGTCAAAGAGGTTCCAATGGGTGGCGGCCACCGCCGCGGTGGCGATGAGCGCTTCGCGGTGCATGCCGGAGGCGTAGCCCATCTCCATGACGATGTTGGTCGTCAGCGTGCGCACGCCTTCGAGGATGCCCTTGGGCATGCGCGGCTGGTTGCCCGCGACCATGATGACGGCCATCGTTTCGCCGATGGCGCGGCCCACGCCGAGGATGACGCCGGCCATGACGCCGGACTTGGCCGCCGGGAAGACCACGAAAAACACGCTGCGCTCGTGGCTGGCGCCGAGGGCCCGACTGGCCTCATAGTAGGATTCCG
>OGXT01000899.1_pt1 | contig 32784 bp, 30 predicted proteins | sample 1576361 | NCBI WGS metagenome assembly OGXT01 (sample SAMEA3541514, study PRJEB24748) | human gut metagenome | biome: human gut; feature: human-associated habitat; material: faeces | place: China | collected 2012 | reverse complement strand
TCCATTGGATGTCTCCCGCTGAGTTCTCTGTCCAATTTGTTTGACAAACTTACATATACAGGAAGATTTTGATGGGTACAAAAGCCGGGTGCAGTCTTACTCCGCACCCGGCCTACTCTCTCTTTTTTTATTTTATTCTCACCGCAGCCACTCGGGTCGGGTGCGCTTCTGTATGCCGGAGGCCATTCCCATGGCAGCAAACAGCGTGACGATGGAGGTGCCGCCGTAGCTGACAAACGGCAGGGTCAGGCCGATGACGGGCATCACAAACAGGCACATGCCAATGTTGCAAATCACCTGGAAGATCAGCATCGCCGCCACTCCTACACAGATATACATATCCATTTTCTGCTGGGTATGGCGCGCGATGAGCACGCAGCGGAAGATGATGGCTGCCAAAAGCGCAATGGTAAACAGGCACCCCAGCATACCCAACTCCTCGCCGATGACGGAAAAAATGAAGTCCGTGTGCCGGGCCGGCAGGCTCCAGGCATCCTTGGCCTGGGTCTGGGTGCCGTGGAACAGGCCCTGGCCCGTGAGCTTGCCGCCGCCCAGAGCCAGGAGGCTGCGGGTCTGCTGCCAGCCCACGCCCCTAATATCCAGATCGTGGTCAAAGAGGGTCATGAACCGCTCCTTCATATAGGGGTTGATCTTATCTGTCTCCCACAGGACATAAAAGGCGAAGCTGCCGCCCAGAATACCGATAACAAACCACCGCTTGGCCACGCCCGCCACAAAGCACATGCAGGCGAAGACAAAAACAAACACCAGGGCGCTGCCCATGTCGCCGGACACCGCGGCATAGACCCCAACTATGAGGATCAGGTGTCCCCCCAGCATGGCGATGGAAGGAACGGACTTGAGATCACGGTTTTCCTGCAGATATACAAGCTGCCGGGCCAGCAGAAGGATGAAGGTGATTTTCACGATCTCCGCCGGCTGCAGGCTCACCGGGATGCCCTCCACGCCCAACCAGGCTCGGTTGCCGCCGGATTCCATGCCCAAGGGGGTCTTCAGCAGCAGAATCAGAACCAGGCTACCGCCCAGGAGCCATTTCCAGTACTTGCTGATCTCAGCCAGGTCCAGCATGCTCATGAGCACATAGGCTACAATGCCCAGGCACAGAGCTGCCAGCTGGACAACGACATTTTTATAAGAGCCCGTATAGTGGGTGGCGCTGGCAATCATCAGGCAGCCGAAAAGGGTTGTGCCCGTGCAGAGGGCAAGCAGCACCAGGTCTACCTGGCGGAAGCAGCCGACAAAAATTTCCCATATTTTGCGCAGCATATGGCCGGCCTCCTTTCGTGGGGAGAGAGCATATAAAAGAAAAAAGTGAAAGCTTTTTTGAAAACGGGGTTTACGGATTGCCACAACCAGCCTGCGGGCCGGTCTGGCAATGACACAGTATAGGAAATGCGGTGGGACGGAACGATGTGGGCATCGTCCCCTACGAAGTGTTTACCGATAGGATTTCGTAGGGCGGCATACCCTCACGCCGCCGTGATGGTGCGGTGGTTATCGGGCGGCGGGCTGAGGGCAGCCCGCCCTACGGGCGGGTTACAAGAGGTGCGGTGGGGCGGTGATACACGCGCGTGCCACCCTACAAGAACTTTTGTAGGGCAGGGCCCGTGTGCCCTGCCGTGGGTGCGGGAAAGGAATCCCCCAGTCTCGGCTTTGCCGTGCCAGCCCCCTTTAGGCAAGGGGGCCTTGGGGACGGGGGTGCGGATTGCCACAACCAGTGACATCGGTCACTGGTTTCGCAATGACATGGGTTTTTGCAAGAGGTGCAGTTTTGTCCGCAGAAAATACCACGACAGTATATAGTTTACCACAAGAAGTTTTTTCTGTAAACGCCTCCTTCGCTCTTTTCTTTTGTTTTTTGTCGTGCTATAATAAGCTGATTGCAGGCAAAGAGGGTGAAAAGCATGGTCTATCGGACGGAGAGTGCGGCGCAGACGGAGGCCTTAGGACGGGAATTAGGTGCGAGGCTGCGTCCGGGCAGTGTAGTGGCCTTTCGGGGCGGCCTGGGCATGGGCAAGACCGCTTTTACCCGGGGCCTGGCCCAGGGCCTGGGCTGCACAGGCCGGGTCACAAGCCCTACCTTTACCATAGTCAACGAATACCGGGGGAATATTCCCCTGTTTCACTTTGATATGTACCGGCTGGACAGCTCCGATGCCCTCTTTGACATCGGCTGGGAGGACTATCTGGACCGGGGTGGCGTGTGCGCTGTGGAATGGAGCGAGAACGTAGCCGATGCCATGCCTGACGGCACGGTGTATGTGACCATCCAGCGCTCTCCGGAGGGCGAAAATACCCGAAAGATTACCATTACAGGAGGCGACGCACTGTGAAAACCCTGGCGCTGGAGACCTCGGCCAAGAGCGTGTCCGTGGCCGTGACGGAGGACGGCAGGGTGCTGGCCTCCTCCTACCAAAATATCGGTCTGACCCACAGTGTGACATTGATGCCGCTGCTGGATGGGATGCTGCAAAACGCGGGGCTGGCTCTTTCAGACATGGATCTTTTAGCCGTGGCGGCAGGGCCGGGCAGCTTTACAGGCCTGCGCATCGGCGTTTCGGCTCTGAAGGGCCTGGCCTGGGCAGAGGATAAGCCCTGCTGCGGCGTGTCCACCCTGGAGGCCATGGCCCAGAACGGGCGGCTGTTTGAGGGCACCGTCATCTGTGCCATGGACGCCCGGCGCAGCCAGGTATATAACGCCCTGTTCCGCTGTGAGGGCGGCCAATTGACCCGCCTGTGCCCGGATCGGGCCATCGGCCTGGAGGAACTGGCGCAGGAGCTGAAGGAGGACGAAAATCCCAAGCTGGCCGTGGGCGACGGCGCCCACCTGTGCCGGGACTACCTCAATAGCCACGGTATCCCCTGTCGCCTGGCGCCGGAGAATGGCCTATACCAATCCGCTGTGGGGGTGGCCCTGGTGGCAGAGGACATGGCCCGCCGGGGCGAGACCGTCAGCGGCCGGGATCTGGCGCCCACCTATCTGCGCCTTTCTCAGGCGGAGCGGGAGAGGCTTGAAAAGGGCTTGAAGATCACATTGGATTGACAGGCCCTATCATTTCGTTTTTAATTTTTTTATATACGGAGGATACTTCTATGAGCACAAAATTCCCCACCCTGCACATTGTAAACCACCCCCTGGTGCAGCACAAGCTGTCAGTGATGCGCGACAAGAACACCAGCGTAAAGGATTTCCGCACCCTGGTGGGTGAGATCGCCATGCTGCTGACCTATGAGGCCACCCGGGATCTGCCCATGACCACTAAGACCATTGAGACCCCCCTGTGCTCTTATGAAGCTCCCGTGCTGGCCGGCAAAAAAATGGCCATCGTGCCCATTCTGCGGGCGGGCCTTGGCTTTGAGGACGGTATTCTGACACTGGTGCCCTCCGCCCGTGTGGCCCACATCGGCATGTACCGGGACGAGGAGACTCTGGTGCCTCACTTCTACTTTTTGAAGTACCCCAAGGATATTACGGACCGGGATGTGCTCATCGTTGACCCCATGCTGGCCACCGGCGGCAGCGCTGACATGGCCATCACCAAAATGAAGGAGCTGGGCTGCAAGAGCATCAAGCTCATGATTCTGGTAGCCGCTCCCGAGGGCGTACAGTACATCTATGACCGCCACCCCGACGTGGAGATTTACTGCGCCGCTCTGGACGATCATCTGGACAAGAACGGCTACATCGTCCCCGGCCTGGGTGACGCCGGTGACCGCATCTTCGGCACCAAGTGATCCCGGCGAAGGGGCTGGCTGCAGTGCGCATATTTTTGTGTGCTACGCAATAATTCCATGCCGGCAGCCTGAGAGAAAAATTCCCCCTGCTCCTGTGGGTGCGAAAAATGCTCCCCATTCTTCGCACCCACAGGCGGCAACTCCCATAAAGCTATCAAAAAAGGGCGAGAAGCTGTGCTTCCCGCCCTTTTGCCTGTTTTGTTAGGATTTTACGGCTTTTTCTGCTGCTTGCACCAGATGTTCATGATCATGCGCACCGGCAGCAGCTTTACCAGGCGCACCTGCATCCGCACGGGAAATCCCAGGATGGACACGGTCTTACCCTTGCGCAGATCCCTCATAGCTTTTTCCACCACATCCTCGGATTCATACCACCGGTCGAAGAAGGAGACTGTGCTGTCATGAACGGCCCGGTCCATGAACTCCGTTTTCACCCACCCGGGGCATACGCACAGCACCTGGATATCCCGCCCCTTCAGCTCCCGGCCCAGGGCCCGGGAGAAGCTGAGCACATAGGCCTTGCTGGCGCCGTACACGCTCATATAGGGTACCGGCTGCCAGGCGGAGTTGGAGCCCAGGTTGATGATCTTGCTGCCCGGATACATGTAGGGCAGGCTCATGTGGCACATAGCGGTGAGGGCCCGGTCGTTCAGCTCCACAATGCCCAGCTGAGAGGCCATGTCCATCTCCGCAAAGGGAGTGAACTTGCCGTACCCGGCGGCGTTTACCAGGGCCACGATCTCCGGCTGCTCCCGCTCCAGGGCCTCCTGATAGCGGCGGAAGGCTTCGTCCCGGGACAGGTCCATGGCAAAGGGGACAATGGCTGCGTGCACCTGCTCCTGCAGGGCCAGAAGCCTGTCCTCCCGCCGGGCGATGACCCAGATCTCCTGGGGACTGAATTCCCGATCCACGGCCCGCACAAAGTCCCGGCCCATACCGGAGGATGCTCCGGTAACCACAGCGATTTTTTTCATAGTATAGGATCCTCCTGACAGAATAATTTGTCGGTGCTAAGGTGTAATCAGTGCATGGGGCAGCCGTGGGTCTGCATGCCCGCCCGCTCCCGGCGCAGGGCCCGCTCATAGATCATCTCCCCGGCTATAGACACGGCAATCTCTGCCGGAGTCACGGCCTTGATGGCCACACCCACGGGGGCGTGGATGGAGGAGATGGCCTCCTGGCTGACGCCGGCAGCCCGAAGCCGCTGGTTTACCGAGGCCGTCTTGGTCCGAGAGCCGATAACGCCTACATAGGCAGTGGGCTGCCGCAGAATCTGCTCCTGCACGGTGAAGTCGTGGGCGTGGCCGTTGGTCATAACCACCGCATAGTCCTCCGGCTCCACCGTGATATAGCGGCTGATGGAGGCAAAGTCTCCACAGATAAGCCGCTCCGCATCCGGAAACCGTTCCGCCGTCACCAGATCAGCCCGGTCGTCAAACACCGTCACCCGGAAGCCGATGGATTTGAGTACCGGGCACAGGGCCAGCGAGCAGTGCCCCGCCCCGAAGAGAATGGCCCGCTCCCCCACGGCAATGGGCAGAGCAAATACCTCCGCCGCCTGCGGCCGCTCCCTTGTGAGATATCCCTTCGCCCCGGACAGGGGCAGCGCCAGGTAGCCCGGCTGATATTTGGCGATGCAATCCAGAAGCGTGGCGGCCAGGACGTGCCACAGCCGATCCTCTGCGGAAATGTAGGTGAACAGCACCCGCACATCGCCGCCGCAGATCATGCCGATGTCGTCCGTGTCGCTGCGGCGGAGCTTGTAGTCCCGGATGTCGCCGTGACCGGCTTTCAGAAGCTCCCGGGCGTGAAGGATGGAAAGATTTTCCACATTGCCGCCGCCGATGGTGCCCGCCTGGGGCCCCTGGGCATCCACCAGCATCTGTGCGCCGGCACCCCGGGGAGCGGAGCCGGAGTCCCAAACGATGGTCGCCAAAACGGTGTCACGGCCCTTTTCCATTTCATACAGCAATTTTGCAAAGATCGTCTGCATGCAGATCACCCCTTTTGTTTGTGCATAGCTGACACTTATTCTACACTGTTTTCGGAAAAGAAACAACACAATTTGTTCGGCCATGCCGAATTATTGCTCCATTGAGCGGACTTTTTTGTTGCGCGGAAGCCAGGGGTATGATAGGATGGATAAAGAAGGAGTGAGCGCCGTAGTTATGGAACGAATCAGCTTTCAAAAACCGGATCTGCACATGCACTCCGTATATTCCGATGGGACGGACACCCCGGAGAGCCTGCTGCAAAACGTCCGCGCCGCCGGGCTGGACCTGTTTGCCCTCACCGACCATGACACCGCCGAGGGCTGTGCCGCTGTAAGAGCTCTGCTGCGGCCCGGGGACCCGGCGTTTATCGGCGGGGTGGAGTTCTCCTGCCGGGATGGGCGGGGCAAGTACCATGTGCTGGGCTACGGCTTCGACGCGGACCGGCCTGCCATCCGGGAGACGGTGGCCTATGCCCACCACAGCCGCATCCTGAAAATGCAAAATCGCTTCGGCTATCTGCGGCAGCAGTACGGGTTTACCTTTACCCCGGAGGAGCAGGCAGAGCTCATGGGACTAAAAAACCCCGGCAAGCCGCACTTTGCGGCCATGATGTTAAAAAAAGGGTATGTGAAAACCAAGAATGAGGGATTCGAGGTGTTTGCAAACTATCGGGACACGGAGCCGACCCTCCCGCCGGAGGACGCCATAAGTGCCATTCTCCGCTCCGGGGGCATCCCGGTGCTGGCCCACGGCATCCTGGCCGACGGGTCGGGGGCGCTGACGGAGGAGGAGATCACGGCCCGGGTGGAACGGTTCCGGGCGGCCGGGCTCCTGGGGCTGGAGTGCTATTACTCCGCCTTTACGCCCCGGCAGAGGGAGATTATGCTAAACCTGGCGGAGAAGTTTTCTCTACTGGTCACCGCCGGCAGTGACTATCACGGCGCCAACAAGGCCGTGCATCTTGGGCAGACCGGCGGGCCCGATCCCCGGCGTCTGCAGGGCTTTTACGACGCCATTGCGGACCGCATTACCATCGGTTAACAAGGGCAGACACGGTTTTGCCGGGCAGAAATGCGCCCATGCCGCGTCACGCCCCTTGGAAATACGGCAAGTATTCCCTGCAGGTCCTTCCTTGCCTGGACACATTTCTGCGCAGTAAAACTGCTTCGCACCTGCCAGCGATGGATTTCCGAGGGATTTTTGGCTTTTGAGCCGCAGGCGGGCTGGCGCCCGCCAAGGCGAGAAGGACAAAAAGCGCCGCAAAGGCGCGCTGGCAGGCGTGTTTGCCCTTGTTAACCGATGGTTAAAGTGAAAGAGCAGAGCTCTGTTTCCGGATCACCGGGAATGGGGCTCTGCTGCACTTGGATCTATATTTTGGTGGAAATGAAGGGATTCACAAAGGCTGAGAAGTGTGGTATACTTGCTATGATTTTTGATTTGGCATGCGCAAGGAGGAAATACTATGATCCAATGCTTTGATAAGGGCGTTTTTCTGAATAAGGGTCAGCTGTCCGCGACCGCCGCACTTTCGGCGGAGCAGGCCCGGGAAAACACCATGGCCTGGCAGATCCTGCAGGCCCACAATATTAGCGGTGATCCGGAGCGGCTGCAGGTGCGCTTTGACGCCATGGTGTCTCACGACATCACCTATGTGGGCATCATCCAGCAGGCGAAGGCCTCGGGTATGAAGGAATTTCCCCTCCCCTATGCCCTGACCAACTGCCACAACAGCCTGTGCGCCGTGGGTGGCACCATCAACGAGGATGACCATATGTTCGGCCTGTCCGCCGCCAAAAAGTATGGCGGCATCTATGTGCCCGCCAACCAGAGCGTCATCCACTCCTACGCCCGGGAGGAGCTGGCCGGGTGCGGCAAGATGATCCTGGGCTCCGACTCCCACACCCGCTACGGCGCCCTGGGCACCATGGCCGTGGGCGAGGGCGGCCCGGAGCTTGCCAAGCAGCTCTTGAGGAACACCTGGGATGTACCCATGCCCAAGGTGGTGCTGGTGTATCTCACCGGAAAGCCCAAAAAGGGCGTAGGCCCCCACGATGTGGCCATCGCCCTGGTGAAGGCCACCTTTGAGACGGGATTTGTGAACAACTGCGTGCTGGAGTTCTGCGGCCCGGGCATCAAAGATCTGCCCATTGACTACCGCAACGGCATTGACGTGATGACCACCGAGACCACCTGCCTCTCCTCCATCTGGGAGACGGATGAGGTGACGGAGGGCTTCTTCCGTACCCATGGCCGCCCTGAGGACTATAAGCCCCTGCACCCGGGCGAGGTTGCCTGGTATGACAAGTACATCACCATCGAGCTGGACAAGGTGGAGCCTATGATCGCCCTGCCCTTCCATCCTTCTAATGCCTACACTATTAAAGGATTCTTGGAAAATGCCGAGGAAATTCTCAAGGGCGTGGAGGAAGACGCCCGGCGGCGCTTCCCCAAGGCGGATCCCCATCTGACGGATAAGATCCACGACGGCGGCGTGTGGGCCGACCAGGGCGTCATCGCCGGCTGCGCAGGGGGGCTGTTTGACAATATTGCAGAGGCGGCGGACATCCTCCGGGGCAAGTTTACCGGGTCCGGGGCCTTCAGCTTCGATGTGTACCCCACCTCGGTGCCGGTTTCCCTGGAGCTGATGAAGCTCGGCGCCACGGCGGACCTGCTGGAGTCCGGGGCCATTATCAAGCCCAGCTTCTGCGGCCCCTGCTTCGGTGCGGGAGATGTACCCGCCAACAACGGCCTGTCTCTGCGCCACACCACCCGGAACTTCCCCAACCGGGAGGGCAGCAAGCCCGGAGAGGGGCAGTTTGCCGGCGTGTGCCTGATGGATGCCCGGTCCATTGCCGCCACCGCCGCAAACGGCGGCCGCATCACTCCGGCCACGGACCTGGACTACACCCCCGTACACCACGAATATCATTTCGATGACACGGTATATAAAAACCGCGTATACTACGGCTTCGGCAAGGCGGACCCCTCTGTGGAGCTGCAGATGGGCCCCAATATCACCGACTGGCCCAAGATGTACCAGCTGAGCGAGAATCTGCTGGTGGAGCTGGCAGCGGTGATCCACGACCCGGTGACCACCACCGACGAGCTGATTCCCTCCGGAGAGACCTCCTCCTACCGCAGCAATCCCCTGCGTCTGGCCGAGTTCACCCTCAGCCGTCGGGTGCCGGAGTATGTGGAGCGGTCTAAGGCTGTGGCACAGCAGGAAAAGGCCCGGCGGGAGGGCGCCGTCAGCGACCGCCTGCGCCAGGTACTTTCCCGGGTGGGTGATGCCGACCAGCTGGCGGGAAGCACCCAGTTCGGCTCCGCCGTGTTTGCCAACAAGCCCGGCGACGGCTCCGCCCGGGAGCAGGCAGCCTCCTGCCAAAAGGTGCTGGGCGGCTTTGCCAATATCTGCTATCAGTTCGCCACCAAGCGCTACCGCAGCAACTGCATCAACTGGGGCATCCTACCCTTCACCGTGGATGAGGACACGCCCTTCGACTATGAAAGCGGCGACTGCGTGTTCGTGCCCCACATCCGCCAGGCGGTGGAGCAGGGCCGGGAGGACATTCCCGCCAAGGTTATCTGCCAAGACGGCAGTGTACACGACCTGCTGCTGCATGTAAAGGGCCTGACGGCGGACGAAAAGGAAATCTTGCTGCGCGGCTGCCTGATGAACTACTACGCCGCCCGGAATAAGGAGTGAGACCATGGAGAAAATCAAAATGACCACCCCCCTGGTGGAGATGGACGGCGATGAGATGACCCGCATCCTGTGGGGGATGATCAAAGAGCAGCTGATCCTGCCCTTTGTGGACCTGAAGACCGAGTACTATGACCTGTGCCTGCTGCACCGGAACGAGACGGAGGACCGGGTGACGGTGGAAGCGGCCAATGCCACCCGCCGCCTGGGTGTGGCGGTAAAATGCGCCACCATCACCCCCAACAAGCAGCGCATGGAGGAGTACCCCCAGCTGACTCAAATGTGGAGGAGCCCCAACGGCACCATCCGCTCCATCCTGGACGGCACGGTATTCCGCGCCCCCATCCTCATTGACTCCATTCACCCTGTGGTGAAGAACTGGAAAAAGCCTATCACCATCGCCCGGCACGCCTACGGGGATGTGTATAAGAGCGTGGATCTGTACACCACCGAGCCCGGCGAGTGTACCATGACCTTTAAGGGTCAGAGCGGCGCGGAGCAGACCGTTTCCGTCCAAAAGGTAGACGGCCCCGCCGTGTGGCAGGGCCAGCATAACAAGGAGTCGAGCATCCGCTCCTTTGCCCGCTCCTGCTTCCAGTACGCCATCGACACCCGGCAGGACCTGTGGTTTTCCACCAAGGACACCATCGCCAAGGTCTATGACGGCGAGTTTAAGCGGGTGTTTGAGGAGGAATTTGAAAACTATAAGGCGGAGTTTGAAAAGCTGGGCATCACCTATTTCTATACGCTCATCGATGACGCTGTGGCCCGGGTCATCCGCTCTGAGGGCGGGTTCATCTGGGCCTGCAAGAACTACGACGGCGATGTGATGAGCGACATGGTCTCCACCGCCTTCGGAAGCCTTGCCATGATGACCTCCGTGCTGGTAGCCCCCGACGGAACCACCGAGTATGAGGCCGCCCACGGCACCGTCACCAAGCACTACTACAAGTATCTGAAGGGGGAAAAGACCTCCACCAACCCCATGGCTACCATCTTTGCCTGGACCGGCGCATTGCGTAAGCGGGGCCAGCTGGACGGGCTTAATGACCTGGAGAATTTCGCCGGGCAGCTGGAGGGGGCCTGCTTTGACACCCTGAACCGGGGCACTATGACCAAGGATCTGGTGGGCCTGGTGGATGAGGGTGCGCCTGCCCACGCCGTCACCAGCGAGGAGTTTATTGCCGCCATCCGGGAGAACCTGGAAAAGCGTCTGTAAAACAGAAAGGGCTTGCCATCTTTTGTTTGAGAGATGGCAAGCCTTTTGAGATTGCCGGAAAGCTCTGCGGTTTTCCGGCAAAAGGTCTATTCACTTTACATTGGGAACCACGCCCAGGATCACCATGGGTTCGGCGCCGGTATTCACCACGCTGTGGCTATGGCCCGGGGGACAGTAGTGGGTCATACCGGGGCGGACGGCCACGGCTTCGCCGTCGTCGGTGCATACGCCCTCCCCGGAGAGAAAGTGCATCACCTCAAAGCTATCCTCATGGACGTGATGGCCGATGGTGCTGCCTGCGGGCAAGGTCAGAATCAGAATTTTCCCCTGCTCGTCTTCAAACCTGCGCACCAGCGCCTGGCCCTCACCGCCCTTGAAATGGGGCACGGCCACTTCGGGGATGGAAGAAAAATCTAAAAACATAGCAAATTCTCCTTTGCAGTATTTTTGACCAGTATAACAGAGGAAGAGCCGTTTGGCAACGGCTGTGGCAGAAGAGAAAGGAAGGACCGACCATGAAGGACAGAAACACCGAGATTCGAGAAGCCATTGAGGCCGGGAACCGGGCGCTGGACGCCCTGGATGAGGCCATGGGCCATCTGAAGACCGCCCGGGGCCTGGGCGTGTGGGACATGCTGGGAGGCGGCTTTCTCAGCAGCCTGCTGAAGCACTCCAAAATGGACGATGCTCAGCAGGCCATGCAGTACGCCCAGCAGGAGCTGCAGGATTTCAGCCGGGAGCTGGCGGATGTGCAGATGTATGTGGATGTCCAGGTGAATTTTGACGGGCTGACACGCTTCGTGGACATGTTCTGCGACAGCTTTTTCGTGGACTGGATGGTACAGGATCAGATCGTCCGAGCCCAGGAGAACGTGGCCGAGGCCCGCAGCCGGGTGTGGGAGGCGGTGCAGCAGCTGCGGTTTTTGATTGGGGCGTGAGATAACAAAATGATAAAAACACATCCGCCTATAGGCGGATGTGTTTTTTAGGGCATGAGTTAGGCGAACAGGTAGCTGTACTTGTCACGGAGGGTGACGATCAGCTTCTCCAGGTCGGCGGGCAGGTCGTTGGACTTGGACAGGTCGTAGTCCTTAGGCTCGCCGAAGGTGCGCACGCGAACCATGTCGCCGCCCAGGAACAGTACACCGGCGTTCTTGGAGTCCACCATATCCTCCGCGGTCTGGAACAGGGTGAACTTGTCGTGGCAGGGCTCGGAGGCGTAGGGGCAGAACTGGGTGCAGTTGCCGCACTCGTTGCACATCTTGTCCACATGGACGATCTGGTGGCTGCCGTTGGCCATGGCGATAGCGACATTGGCCCGGTTGGGGCAGGAGTCCACGCAGTTTTCGCAGACGGTATGGCACTGCAGGCAGCGCTTGCCCTCGCAGCAGGCGTCCTTGCTCATGAGCAGGGTGCCCTTCTTGGCGATGGCATCGGCCTTGGTCACATAGGCCGCAGCGGGGATCTCATAGGTGTGAGCCGCGCCGATGACTTCCTCTGCAAACCGGGCGGCGTCGGCAATGCCCTCGACCACGGTAGCGGGGCCCCGGGTGGCATCACCGGCGGCGTACACGCCGGCCACATTGGTCTTAAAGGCGGGACGGCCCTTCTTATCCAGCTCAATGCCGTTGGCGCTCATGAGCGCGTCATCCACCTGCTCACCCACAGCAGAGATGACCAGGTCGCAGGGCACGGTGAAGAATTCGCCGGTGCCCACAGGGCTGCGGCGGCCGGAGGCATCAGCCTCGCCCAGCTTCATCTGCTCGCACTTGAGCACGCCGTCCGCCTGGGCCACGGGGCCGGCCAGCTCGGCGAAGGCTACGCCATCTTGAAGGGCCAGGGCCAGCTCATGCTCGTCGGCAGGCATATACTTCTTGGTGCGGCGATACACCAGGGTCACATTCTTGGCGCCGCTGCGCTTGGCGAGACGGGCCGCGTCCATAGCGGTATTGCCGCCGCCCACCACCACCACATTGCCGCCTACGGCGATGTTGCCGGCCTTTACGCCCTTCATCCACTGGATGGCACCGGCCACATCGCCGGGGATATCCAGCTTGCCGGGCTTCCACGCGCCTACAGCGAAGAGGATATGGGTGTAGCCCATCTTCTTCAGCTCGTCCACAGAGGGGGCGGGAGCGCCGCACTTGACCTCCACATCGTACTTCTGCATCAGGGCGATGTCCTTCTCGATGGTCTCGTTGGCGATGCGGAAGGAGGGGATCACATGCCGGGGCACACCGCCGAGGCAAGCCTCGCGCTCAAAGATAGTGGTCTCGATACCGGCCCGGCCCAGGAAATAGGCCGCGGCGATACCGGTGGGGCCGCCGCCGATAATAGCGGCCTTCTTGCCGGAAACCTTAGCAGGCTTCTTGATGGAGGCCATGAGAGCATCGTAGCCATGGTAGGCCGCCACCAGCTTGGTGTCACGGATCTGCACGGACTCCTCGTAGAAGTTGCGGGTACACTTATTCTGGCAGCGGTGTGCGCAGATGGTGCCTGTGAGGAAGGGCAGAGGGTTCTTCTCGGTGATAAGCTTCAGGGCCGGGCCGTACAGCTCCTTGCGGCACAGCTCCACATACTCGGGAATGTCCTGCTCGATGGGGCAGCCGCCCTTGCAGGGAGCAGTGAAACAGTCCATCCAGGGCACATTCTTCTCGCTCTTGCGCTTGGGCAGGGGCTTGATGGGCTTGACATGGTGATAGTCTGTGTGAGAAGCGGCGGACATCTCACAAATGGCCTCGGTGCAGGTGCCGTCAAAGGCCTTGTAGGGCATGGGCTCCACCTTTTCCACCATCTGCAGCAGGCGGTTGTATCCACCGGGCTTAAGGATGGTGGTGGCCACGGTGATGGGCCAGATACCGGCGGCAAAGAGCTTGTCGCAGTTGAAGTATTCTGCGCCGCCGGCGAAGGAAATGCGCATCTTTCCCTTGAACTGGCGGGAAATCCGATGGCACATCTCAATGGTCAGGGGGAACAGGCTGCGGCCGGACATATACATCTCGTCATTGGGCAGCTCGCCCCGGGTGGTGTCCACAGGGAAGGTGTTGGAGAGCTTCAGACCAAACTCCAGGCCGTTTTTATCGGCCAGTGCCTGCAGGCGCTCAAACATAGGCACGGCGTCGGCCCACTGGAGGTCTTCCCGGAAGTGGTGGTCGTCAAACACGATATAGTCATAGCCCATACCGTCCAGAATGGTCCGGGCGGTCTCATAGCCCAGGATGGTGGGGTTGCACTTCACGAAGGTGTGCAGATGCTTTTCGGAAATGAGGTAGGAGGCAATGCGCTCGATCTCATCCGGGGGGCAGCCGTGGAGGGTGGACACGGTGACGCTGCGGGAGACACGGGGAGAGATGGCGTCAATGTAGTCGCTCTCCTGGGGGAACAGCTCCTTGAGCACTGCCTTGCACTCGCCGAAAATGGCGGTCCTGGTGGCGTCCATCATGCCGTTGAGGTAGGTGTCCACCTTCTCGCCCTTGATGCCCTCCAGGTCATAGCCCACGGACATATTGAACACGAAGCCATTGGGGTCGCCCAGGCCGTAGACCTTGGAGAGGACCTTCAGGGCGCACCAGGCCTTAATGTATTCGTCCATAGCCTGGGGCACGGTCAGCTCCGTGGACCACTCCTGGTTGTAGCCCTCGTCATTGGCCAGGATGCAGGGGCGGGGCACGCAGGCGGCCAGGTCGGCGCCGTCCATCTTCTGCACGGTCTTTACCTCAAAGAAGCGGGCCCCGGCGAAGTAGGCGGCGATGATGTTCTGAGCCAGCTGGCTGTTGGGACCGGCGGCGGGCCCGAAGGGAGTCTCGATGCGCTCGCCGAAAATGGGTAGGCTCTTGCCGCTGGCCTTGTAGGCCTTGTGCACGCCGAAGATCTCGCCGCTCATGGCGTACTCGGTGACCACCCAGTTCATAAGAGACTTAAAAGGAATGGGATACATTTTTTCAGACATAGGGCTTCCTCCTATATTTATTCAAAATAATACTCGTCCTCCGTCCACCGGACGGGGTTTTCATCCATATATTGCCAATTGCGGAGATAATCCGCCTCGTTGCGGATCACATGGTCGTAATAGCCCCGCTGCCAAATGGGAAAACCGGCTTTTTTGTTTGTATGCCGTTTCCATGCGGAGAGAAACGCCGGCAATCGCGCGTTCGTAGGGGCCGGCGTCCTCGACGGCCCGCGCTCCCCACAAATGGAAAGAATGAAATGCACATGGTTGGGCATGATGACATAATGATCGATGGTTATCTCATCATAAAAGGCGTCCATTTCCAGCAGAGTGTCCCGAACCATTGCACCACATTTCGATAGCCGTACATACGGGGCGTCGAGGACGCCGCCCCCTACGGAATGGCCCAAGATGTGCTGCTTATCCCTGGTACACACGGTTATATAATAGGACCCGTTGGCACTATAATCGTACCCTGTCAGCCGGCCCTTTTTCCGCTTCGGCTGCGCCTCCAAGGAATCAATACACCCGATGATTCAAATCTCCCCAAAGCTTCTTGGCGGCCTCCAGGATATGGGCGTTCTCGGCCTCCTCATCGATACCCACCAGCACGCGATCCTGCATAAGGACCTTGCCGTTTGCGATGGTAGTCTGGCACTGGCGGCCGGTCATGCCGAAGATCATGTGGCCGTCAATATTCTCGTCGGAGAAGGGGGTGAAGGGTTTGTAGTCCATGACGATGATGTCAGCGGCGGCGCCGGATTTCAGCACGCCCAGGGTGGCGGGGAAATACTTCTCGCCGATCTTGGCGTTGTTTTTGAACAGCATATCCGTGACCTCGCACCAGCCCACGTTGGGCAGGCAGTTCTGACTGCGCTGGGAGCACAGGGCCACCTTCAGGGACTCCAGCATGTCGTTGGTATAGGCATCGGTGCCCATGCCCAGAAGGATGCCGCGCTTGTGCAGCTGCAAAACCGGGCAGATGCCGATGGCGTTGCCCATATTGCTCTCGGGGTTATTCACCACCATGGTGCCGGTCTCCTTGATGATCTCCATTTCGGCGGTGTTTACATGGATGCAGTGGCCCAGGATGGTCTTTTCTCCCAAAATGCCGTGGTCCTGCAGGCGCTGCACGGGGCGGCGGCCATAGTTCTGCAGGGAGTCATACACATCGTTCATGCCCTCGGACACATGGATGTGATAGCCGGTGCGGCCATTGTTGGCCGCCACCATGCGATCAAAGGTCTTGTCGGAGATGGTAAACAGGGCGTGTCCGCCGAACATGGCGGCCAGCATGGGGTCCTTGCTCCTCTCGCACTCGGTGATGAAGTCGGCATTCTCCTGAATGGCCTGGAGGCACTTTTCCTCGCCGTCCCGGTCGGAGACCTCGTAGCACAGGCAGGAGCGCAGGCCCAGACGCTTCGACTCCTGGGCGATGGTGTGCAGGGTGCCGGGGATCTCGCCGTAGGAGGCATGGTGGTCAAAGATGGTGGTGACGCCCTGCTTAATGGAGTCCATATAGAGGGCGGTGGCGCTGGCGCGGGTGCCGTCCATCATCAGGTGGCGGTCGATAGCCCACCAGGTGCCGTCCAGCACCTCGTAGAAATTGGTGGGGTTGTTGCCTACAATGGACAGGCCCCTTGCCAATGCGGAGTAGATGTGGGTGTGGGCGTTGATGAAGGCGGGCATGATGACGCCGCCCTTGGCATCGATGATCTGGGCGTCCGCATACTTGGCGCGCAGGGCGCTTTCCTCGCCCACCTCCACGATCCGGCTGCCCTCGTAGGCCACAGCGCCGTGCTCATAGTACCCCTTTCCATCGGGGTCACGGGTGATGAGTCTGCCATTGGTGACTAAATACATTCTTTTTTCCTCCTTGCTGTTTTCTCGCTGTTACGGTTTTGAGTCAAGACCTTTCTCCCTATATTCGACACTGCCGCATATAATGAAAAATGTTCCAAACCCTCCCGAGAGGATCTGAAACACTCAAGCACAGTGCCGAGTGATAGTTGCAGCCCGTGCGCGAAGCACTTCCTTACAGCTACCAATTCTGATTGCTTTTTCTATTTTACACGAATACCGCGCAAAACGCAACAGAAAATTATACAATTTTATCTATGAAAGCTGAAAACTGTTTCCATCAGGCCGGTACGCAAACTGCACGAAAACAGAACCGTAATTTTTTTGTGTTGTATCGATCATCAATATAATAAAGAAATACGATAACGACAAGAAATGGTGTGCGCGGAAAAATTAAGCAAGGTGTCCCAGGCCATTAAACCCAATGGATATTAGAGCGTTTCAAGCTTCCATATCCTAATCATCGTGACAAAAGCCTTTTTCAATGCGCAAAGCACCACAGGCACAGAGGTGCCTGTGGTGCTTTTGAGACTTAGGCTGGGGACTATCATCGCGCATCCGGTGCGCACACCGGCTTTGGCAAGCCGCCCTACTCCTTAGCCAAGGGTGTGGGTTTTCGCAGCTGCTCCACCCCTTCAAAATGACAGAATCCGGTTTTCCACCGACCATTTCAGCTCCACAGTGAGCATACCAGGTCTGTATACCCGGATGGATCCGCCAGGGGCAGGCCCGCAATAAGCAGCGCCTGGTTATACAGCACCTCTGCGTACTTCTTCGCAAGCTCCGGGTCGGTAGCCCGGACGCTCTCCAGCTTCAGAAATGCCGGGTGGGCCACATTCACCTCCAAAATGCGCTTGGCCTTCATGGACAGCTCCGGCTGCACGGCCCGGAAATACTTCTCCATTTCAAAGGTCAGGCCCTCGCCGCTGGTCATGCACACCGGGTGGCTCTTGAGCTTTTGGGACGCCTTCACCTCGTCCACCCGGTCTCCCAGGGTCTCCTTGATAAAGGTCAGGCATTCCTTGTCACTCTCGCTCTCCTGAGGCTTGGGCTCGTCCTCCAGCCCCAGGTCGCCGTCCACGGCGGAGCGGAACTCCTTGCCATCGTAGGTGCGCAGGCTGTCCGCCAGGAACTCATCCGCCCGGTCGGTGCAGTAGAGAATCTCCATGCCCCGTTCCTTCAAAAGCTCCGTCTGGGGCAGGCTGTCAATGGATGCCACAGTGTCCCCGGCGGCGTAATAAATATACTTTTGGCTCTCGGGCATACGGTCCGCATACTCCCGAAGGGTCACCAGCTTTTTCTCCGTGGAGGAGTAGAACAGCAGCAGCTCCTGGAGGCTCTCCCGCTTTTCGCCGAACTGGTTCAGCACGCCCACCTTCAGGGCCCGGCCGAAGTTCTCATAGAACTTTTCATAGCCCGCCCGGTCGTCCGCGAGCATCTTCTTCAGCTCAGCGATGATCTTCTTTTCCAGGTTGGAGGAGATGATTTTCAGTTGTCTATCGTGCTGTAAAAGCTCCCGGGAGATATTCAGGCTCAGATCCGGAGAGTCTACCACGCCCCGGACGAAGCTGAAATACTCCGGCAGCAGCTCCTGGCAGTGGTCCATGATCATGACCCCTGCGGAATACAGCTGCAGGCCCGGCTTAAAGTCCTGGGTGTAGTACAGATTCGGCACCTTGGAGGGGATGAACAGCAGGGCCTTATAGGTCACCGCCCCCTCGGCGGACACGGAGATGACACTTTGGGGCGGAGCCATCTCGCCGAAGCGCTGCTGATAAAATTCGTCGTACTCCTCCTTGGTGACCTCGCTCTTTTTCCGCTGCCACAGGGGCACCATGCTGTTGAGGGTCTCCCATTCGTACACCGTGTCATACTCGGGCTTATCGTCGGGGCTGTCGGGCTTTTTCACCGAGTGGGGCAGGAGCATCTTGATGGGGAAGCGGATGTAGTCAGAGTATTTTTTCACCAAAGACTTGATGGTCCAATCCTCCAAATACCGGCTGAACTCGCCCGGCTCCTCACCGTCGGGCTTGATGTGCATGATGATGTCCGTGCCCACAGCGTCCCGCTCCGCCTCGGTAACGGTGTAGCCCTCCGCGCCGGAGGACTCCCATTTCCAGGCCTGGGTCTCGCCGTACTTCCGGGTCACCACGGTGATGTGGTCAGCCACCATGAAGGCCGAGTAAAAGCCCACGCCGAACTGGCCGATGATGTCAGTATCTCCGGCGGCCTCCTCCCCCTGCTCCTGGCGGAACTTAAAGCTGCCGCTGGAGGCGATGACACCCAGGTTGTTCTCCAGCTCATCCGCGCTCATACCGATGCCGTTGTCGCTGACGGTGAGGGTACGGGCGTCCTTGTCGATGGAAATGGTAATGGCAAAGTCACCCCGGTTCAGCCCCACCTTGTCGTCTGTCAGGGACAGATAGCAGAGCTTGTCAATGGCGTCTGAGGCGTTGGAAATGATCTCCCGCAGGAAGATCTCCTTATGGGTGTAGATGGAGTTCACCATCAGGTCCAGCAGCCGCTTGGACTCGGCCTTGAATTGCTTTTTACGCATGAAAAACGCTCCCTTCGTGTAAAAAGAGATGCCCACGCATCCCAATTGACCATTATTGACCATATTGTAGCGCACCGGGCGGCAAATGTAAATCCCCGCCGTGTAAACAATCTTTTAACTTATTTACAAAATCCGGCGGCGGTGCTACAATGTCACCATGCAAAATCCCATGTCATTGCAAGACCAGTTCGCAGACTGGTTGTGGCAATCCGCATATTTCTTCTTTTAAATTCACCGCACACTAAGGAGACAAATATGAGCTTATTCAGCAAATTCAAAAGAGAAAAAGCCTCTGTCGATTGGTCACAGGCCCATGCGGCAGAGCCGAAGCTTTATAGCGGGCCCGACGGTGTGCCCTTCGGCGCCATCGCTTTGACCGAGGGTACGGAAACCATCCTGCCCATGGCCCCGCAAGGGGCATACGCCGTGGACGGGAAGCCGGTGGCAGACTGGCGCATGGTGCTTATCAGCACCACGAAGGACGCGGTCCTGGGGGACTGTGAGTATTCCCTGGCGCTGAAAAAGCTGGCGCCATACATTTTGGACGCTAAGGATGACAGTGTCCTCGTCAAGGGGCTATCCCTGTCCCAGCTTGAATCTATCCCGGAGTAAGACCCGGCTGAACTATTTATGAAGTAAGGAGACCATTATGCTGACCATCACTGACCTGTTTAACCTGGACCACACCATCGCCGCCGACTACCTCTCCCGGTTCACCTATCCCTGGGAGGCCCTGGCAGGCATAAAGGACTTCATCCTCTCCGTAGGCCCCACTCTGGAGGGCTACGACGAGGTTTCTCCCCAGGTCTGGGTGCATAAAACCGCCACCGTGGCCCCCACTGCCTACCTGGGCAGCCCCTGCATCATCGGCCCGGAGACGGAGGTGCGCCACTGCGCCTTCATCCGGGGCAGCGCCCTGGTGGGCGCCGGCTGCGTGGTGGGCAACTCCGTGGAGCTGAAAAACGTCATCCTCTTTGACGGCGTGCAGACCCCCCACTATAACTACGTAGGCGATTCCATCCTGGGCTATAAGTCCCACATGGGCGCCGGGTCCATTACCTCCAATGTGAAAAGCGACAAGCTGCCGGTGGTGGTCCGCTGCGGCCAGGAGCGCATGGACACCGGCCGCAAAAAGGTGGGCGCCATGCTGGGCGACTTTGTGGAGGTAGGCTGCAACAGCGTCCTGAACCCCGGCACCGTTATCGGGCGCCACAGCATCATCTATCCCACCTCCTGCGTCCGGGGTGTGCTGGCCGAAAACAGCATTCACAAAAACGACGGCACGGTTATTACACGGAAGTAAGCATACCTCCCGGGATAAACCCCTCGTCCACCCCTACACGCGGTTTCATAGCCCATCCGTAGGTCGATCCGCCCTCAGCCCACTGCCCGACAACCGCCACACCATCACGGCGGCGTGAGGGTACGCCGCCCTACGCGCAACAGGAAGCTGCGGTGGGGCGGGACGATGTGGGGAGCAAACTGAGCGCTGCCAGTGGCAGAAGAAGCGAAGTGAGCGAGTGGCCGCGGTCAAAATTGGGGGCGTCCGCCGCAAGGCAGCGCGGAAATTTTGGGCACCGCAGCAGGGGCATCGTCCCCTACGGCAATGCAACAAGAGCTGCGGTGAAACGGGGCGTCGAGGACGCCGCCCCCTACACGAAGTATTTATTATGTCAGATTGCAGAGGGCTGTGTTCTTCCCCGCCCTCTGCAATATCATCCCCGCAACATTTTCTCCCCCATTCTTCCCGCAAAAGGGGTTGACAGCGGCATTTTTTTGGCATACTATAAACATACTAAAAAGACTTGTCGGAAAAACAAGAAATTTTTCGACAGTTTTTTGTAAAAGCTCCGGTAGGTAAGGCTACCGCAGGGATACGGACTGCTGCCGCGAAGTGGTGGAGACACCATAAGATGGTTTGAACAGGCGATATCGAAACCAAGGTATCATCTAACGCAGTTTCATTGCCCCGCGATGCTAAAGCTTGTTACGGTGGACAATAGCCCGCGTCGCACTCTGTATGGCGCGTACTTTTCCGCAGCGGCCCGCCACACCCGGAGCCCGGCTGCGGCTTTTATTTTTTGCAGAAAAGGAGGAGCTAACCATGTTTGACCGTGAAGAAGAAATGGACCGCTATTTGGACGAAATTAAGGACATGCTGCGACGAAAGCAGTACGCCGCCGTCCGAGACCTGCTCCTCCCTCTGGAGCCGCCGGATATCGCCATGCTTTTGGAGGAATCCGGCGAGGAGTTCATGCCCCTGCTGTACCGATTGCTGCCCAAGGAGCTGGCGGCGGAGGTATTCGTGGAGCTGGAGTCCGACAGCCAGGAAATGCTCATCAACGGCTTCTCCAACACGGAGCTGAAGGAGGTGCTGGACGAGCTGTATCTGGACGATGCCGTGGACATTGTGGAGGAGATGCCCGCCAGCGTTGTCATCCGTATTCTGGACAAGGCCACCCCGGAAATGCGCAAGTCCATCAACGAAATGCTGCAGTATCCCGAGGACTCTGCCGGCTCCATTATGAATGTGGAGTACCTGAGCCTGAAAAAGGACATGACCGTGGCAGACGCCTTCAAGCGCATCCGCCGTATCGGCGGCGAGCTGGAGACCATCAACATCCTGTATGTCACCGATCCCACCCGCCACCTGCAGGGCGTGTTATCCGTCCGGGACCTGCTCCTGGCCGACGAGGATGACCGCATTGAGGATATCATGGACCCCAACGTGGTGTCTGTAATGACTCTGGACGATAAGGAAGACGTGGCCCAGGCTATGAGCAAGTACGACTATCTTGCCATGCCCGTGGTGGACCAGGAGAACCGCCTCATCGGTATCGTCACCGTGGACGATGCTATGGACGTTATGGAGGAAGAGGCCACCGAGGATATGGAGAAGATGGCCGCCATTACCCCCACGGATAAGCCCTATCTGAAAACCAGCGTGCGCAGCACCTTCCAGGCCCGTATCCCCTGGCTGCTTCTGCTGATGGTCTCCGCCACCTTCACAGGCCTTATCATCACCAGCTTTGAGAACTCCCTGGCGGTTTTGCCGGTGCTGACCGCCTACATCCCCATGCTGATGGACACCGGCGGAAACTGCGGCTCCCAGTCCAGCGTTACCGTGATCCGTGCCCTCTCCCTGTCTGAGGTCAATTTCTCGGACACCTTCCAAATCATTTGGAAGGAGCTTCGCGTGGCCCTGCTGTGCGGCGTGTGCCTGGCTGTGGCCAATTTTGTGAAAATGATGTTGGTGGATCGGCTGCTGCTGGGCAATACCGCCCTCTCCCCTCTGATAGCCGCCGTAGTCTGCGGGACCTTGGTCTGCACCGTTTTGTGCGCTAAATTTGTCGGCTGCACCCTGCCGCTTCTGGCGAAAAAAATCGGCCTTGACCCTGCGGTGATGGCCTCGCCCTTTATCACCACCATCGTGGACGCCCTGTCCCTCCTCATTTATTTTGCTTTTTCCAAATCGCTTTTGGGCGTATAATCCAAGCATTGCCGCACAAAATAAGCTCAGGCCTGTGGCCTGAGTTTATTTTTTATGGAGGAAGAAATCTATGCCCAATTGTACCAACGATGGGTGCGCCTGCACCCCCAACTCCGCCATCAAGTGTACCGTCACCAGCTGTGCCCATCACTGCAGTGATGTGAATAACTGCGGCCTGAGCTCCATTCAAATCGGTACCCATGAGAGCCATCCCTCCATGGATCAGTGCACCGATTGTAAGAGCTTCCGCAAGATCTGACGAAAGGCCCCTTCTGCCGAAGGGGCTACATAGGGAGGTGCGGTCATGAACGTCAAGTGGAAATATCGCATAAGCGGGGCGGCAGCGGGGCTGGTAAGCGGCCTGTTCGGCGGAGGCGGCGGCACAGTGCTGGTGCCGCTGCTGACTGCCTGGTGCAAGATAGGCCAGAAGCGGGCCATGGCCAACTGCGTGGCCGTAATTTTGCCCCTGTGTGCCCTGTCTGCTGTTATCTACCTGCTGCGCTCAGGATTGCACCTGCTGACAGCCCTGCCATATCTAATGGGCGGCCTGGCGGGAGGGCTCTTGGGCGGCAAGCTGTTTCGCAGGGTGCCCGGGCCTTGGCTGCGGCGGATTTTCGGCGTATTCTTGGTATACGGCGGGGTGCGATACCTGCTGTGAGGGAGTACGTGCTTCCGGCACTGGCCGGGTTTTTTACGGGAATCCTATCCGCCTGGGGCATCGGCGGCGGGACACTGCTGCTGTTGGTGATGTCCCTGTTTTTGGGGGTAGATCAGATTACCGCTCAGGGCATCAACCTGCTGTACTTCCTCCCTACGGCGGCTATGGCTCTGGTGCAGCACCGAAAAAACGGGCTGCTGGATGCGCCGGTCTTGGGCGGCGCTATCCCCTGGGGGCTGCCGGCGGCGGCGCTGGGGGCGCTCTTGGCTACAGCGGCGGATGTGGCGGCACTAAAAAAGCCCTTTGGGGTGTTTCTTTTGGTTGCCGGGCTTTACACTGTTTTCAGCAAGATTCCCAGGGAAGATTAGCTGCGGGGAAGCCCTAATTGTCACACCGGTCTGGCAGCGGCAGCGGTTACAAGAAATGCGGTGCCGGACCGGTACGGCGGGAATTTTGACAAGCGAAAAGGACGGGCCTCGGGTCCGTCCTTTTCGCTTATAATCATTATACTTTTTACCTTACATGGTCGCCGTCAGGGTCACATAGCAGTGGATCTCCTGTCCATCCCGGAGGATGGTCAGATCCACAGTATCCCCCACATGGACCGTGCGGCGGAAATCCAGCAGCTCCCAATTGTCGCGGATGGGCTGGCCGTCCGCCGCCAGGATTACATCCCCGGGCTCCACGCCGGCCTCCGCCGCTCCCGTATTCTCCTCCACGGAGCGAACCGTCAACCGGCTGCTGCCATCCTCGCCATACACCGTTTCGATGGTAAAGCCGAAGGTCGGGATGCCATGGAATTCTCCATGGGCCAAGATGTCATTGACTACATAGGCCACCTGAGAGGTAGGCAGGGCAAAGCCCAGGCCCTCTACCGTAGCCTCGGCCTGGCTTTCGTTTTGGCTCATTTTCATGGTGACGATGCCGATGACCTGGCCGTAGGCGTTGATAAGCGGGCCGCCGGAGTTGCCGTTATTCACGGCGGCGTTTGTCTGGAGCATGGTCAGCGTCTTGCCATCCAGCTCCATCTCCCGCTCCAGGCCGGAGAGGATGCCGTTGGTAAAGGTCCCCCGGAGATTCAGATTCAGGGGATTGCCGATAACGTACACCGTCTCCCCTACCATACAATAATCGGAGTCGCAGAACTCTGCCGGGGTCAGGCCCTCAGCGTCCACCGCCTTGAGTACAGCAATATCCCGGCCGGGCGCGTAGCCCACCAGCTCCGCCTCATAGGTCCGGCCGGTATCCAGCGCCACAACGCTGCTGCTGGCCTCGGAGACCACATGGGCGTTGGTGACGATGTACCCATCCGCCGTCAGCAGGACGCCGGTGCCCATGGAGGTGTTGCCCCGGTCATCGGTGGCCAGGACGGTCACGGTGGAGGCGCTCATCTTCTGATAAACCTCCGCCGGGGTCAGCTCCGTGTCTGCCGGGGTCAGCAGCTCCATCTGCTGGCCATCCGCCGTCGGCGCCTTGGGGATATAGCATTCCTCATTGCCGGAAATATCCACAATGCTGCCGGCATTGCCGTCGTCAGGCGTAGATGAATCCCCATCGTCGGTCAGCGACACCACCAAGGCGGTCACACCAACGATGGCCGCCAGCACCGCCGCCAGGATCACAAAAATGATCCAGCCGCGCTTTTTCCCCCGCTGCGGTGCCATCTGCGGCGGCTGGGGCCGCACACCCTGGGGCAGCGGCTGGGGCTGTACATAGCAGCGCACCACCTCGTTCCCCCGCTCCGGCGGCACATACCAGGAGATGACCTCCCGGCCCTCCCCCGATGGCTGCGGCGTGATATTCTTCTCGTCTGTCATTGCTGCTCCTCCCCGTAATTGCGAGCGCCGTCTGCCATCTGCACGGTAAAGCTGAAGGCCGTTACGCCGTTTTCACTGGTGACGGTGATTTTTTCCTTATGCTGGTTGAGAATGGTCTTTACTACATATAAGCCCAGACCGTAGCCATCCTTATCCACGCTGCGGGATTTATCCGACTTGTGGAACCGCTCGAAAAGCAGAGGGATCTCCTGGGCGGGAATGGTATTGCCGGTGTTGCGCACAGTAACAATGGCTTTCTCCCCCTGACAGGTAAGGCCCAGGTACAGCGTGGACTTATCTGCGGCAAATTTTGTGGCGTTCTCCAGCAGATTATACACCACCTGTGTGATGAGCTCATTGTCCCCTCGGACCATGACAGAATCCTCCGGAATGTCCGCCTCCACATCCAGGCCCCGCTGGTTGATCTTCTGCTCCATGCTCAGCAGAGCGATACGCATACTCTCGCACAGGTCAAAATCCTCCTTATGCATCTCCTGGGATTGGATCTGTGAGATGTCCAGCATCCGCCGCACCAGACGGCTGAGCCGGTGGCTTTCGTCGGAGATAATTTGCAGATATTTGCGCTCGTCCTTTTGGGGGATAGTTCCGTCCAGGATTCCATCGGTATAGCCGGCAATGGACGTCATGGGCGTTTTCAGCTCATGGGAGATATTGGCGATAAAGTCTCGGCGCTGGCGCTCCGTCTCCAGCAGTGAGTCGGCCATCATATTGAACGACCGAGCCAGCTCACCGATCTCATCGGAGCGGCCCTCGTCCTCAATGCGCATGTCAAAGTTCCCGGCGGCATAGGCCCGGGTTCCCTTGAGCATCTCCTTGATAGGCTGAATCTGCCGCATGGACATGAAGGAGCTGGCCACGAAGGCGATGAGCAGCACAATGGCCGAAATCATGAAAAACAATCCCGTGAAGGACCGCCACAGCCGCATGAGCTGGCTGCCGTCGATCATGGCCAAAACCATGCCGGCCACTTGCCCATCCGACGTTTTCACCGGTAATCCTACGGCAAACTGGCGCAGCTTATACAGGCCCGACAGGGTAGTATATCCCTCGAAGCCATCGACGCTATTGAGAATCTTATCGGTTATCTCCCCCGGCAGGCGGATGCTCCTGCCGGCCAGGGTGTCATCGGTGGTGAGCAGGGCCTGTCCGTTTTCATCGCAGATGAGGAAGTTCACCTCCGTCATCATGCTGGCCACCCCGGCCATGCGGCTGAGGCCGCTGTTCTGGGCCTCGTCCTCCCCGTTCGCCATAATGTAGTCCGACGTCAGCTGCACGATGAGCTGGGCGCGCATCTTCATCTCATCCCGTTTTTCACCCACCAGGTAGTTATAGCTCAGGGCGTAAAACGACGCACCCAGCAGCAGCAGCGTCAGCAGCACCACGCCTGCGATAAGGCTGAACTGCTGCCAGTAGATGCTGCTGAAGCGAGTTTTGGTTTCCTTCTTCATCACTTCACTTCAAACTTATAGCCAACGCCCCACACGGTCTTCAGGGCCCACTGGTCGGACACGTTCTCCACCTTTTCCCGCAGGCGCTTGATATGCACGTCCACGGTGCGGCTGTCGCCGAAGTAGTCAAAGCCCCACACCTCGTCCAGCAGCTGGTTGCGGGTGTAGACACGATTAGGGGTGGAGGCCAGGTGATACAGCAGCTCCAGCTCCTTGGGGGGCGTGTCCACCTTCTTGCCGTCCACAATGAGCTCATAGCTGTCCAGGTTGATGATAAGCTTGTCAAACACCAGCTTTTTCTTGGTGTCATCGGGAATCTCGCTGCGGCGGAGCACGGCGTTGATGCGGGCCATAAGCTCCTTCATCTCAAAGGGCTTGACAATATAGTCATCCGCCCCCATCTCCAGGCCCGTGATGCGGTCGTTCACCTCGCCCTTGGCGGTGAGCATGATGATGGGCACCTTGCTGGTCTCCCGGATCTTGCGGCACACAGCCCAGCCGTCCATCACAGGCAGCATGATATCCAGCAGCACCAGATCCGGCGCCTGCTTTTCAAACTCCTCGATGGCCTTGCCGCCGTCATAGGCGCTGCGCACCTCAAAGCCCTCCTTTTCCATATACATACGGATCAGATCCGATATGTTACGGTCATCCTCTACCACCAAAATGTTGCGTGCCATGAAGGCTCCTCCTTTGCTTCCGCCGGGGCGGTCTTTTTTTTGAGACTGTCGAAAAAACCTCCGGTTTTTTCCGACAAAAGGTTTACAGTCTGCTGCGCGCATAATTTTGAGCTTTTGGCTCAAAATTCCACTACTTCTCGCCTGAGCGGTATTTTCTCTCACGCTCATGTCGCGAGAGAAAATGATCTCAATGCTTTGCCGCCTGCGGACGGCAAACTCTGCGAGGCTTTTTCGACAGGCCATTTTCTATTATATTATACCGTGAAAGTGTCCCTTTTCCTGAACATTTTGTGAACTCAGGTATTATATCATGTTTTTTCCCAGGTTTCAATAGATACGCCCCGGTAATACCACTGCAGAATCTCCCGCCAGGTCTTGCCCTCCCGGGCCAGGGTATTGGCCCCGTACTGGCTCATGCCTACTCCGTGGCCATAGCCGGTCACATGGAAGGTAATACCATCGGCCCCGCACTCCACCGTGAAGCAGGCCGAGCGCAGGCCCAGGATGCTGCGCACCTCCGTACCCCGGAAGGACACGCCGCCGACGGTGACGGATTCCACCCGGTTGGAGCTGTTGGTCTGCAGGTCCGTGACCCAGCCCTCCGGAGAGCCCTCCAGCACGGCGGTGGGCTCCGCCGCCAGGACCTTCTCCCGGAATTCCTCCGGGGTAAAGGTGTTCACGCTGTAATAGTTTGGGACACTGTCCCCATTCTCGGGGCTCTCCACACTGACCAGGTAGGGCCGATCCGACACCCAGGCATCGCTGCTTTTAGCGGTGACTCCCGCCGAGGAGGAGTGAAAGGCCGCCAGGATGGGTTTGCCCTCATAGAGCATGACCTGGCCGTCCGTTTCCTCTACAGATTGTTGTATTTTTCGATCATATTCCTCATAGTTATCGCCCCAGTTGCTTTTTGCCTGTTCCCGGGACACCCAGGCATTGCAGCAGCGGTAGTCCATGCACACGTCGGCATCGGGGTGCGCCGCCTTGCGCCCGCCCAACATGTGGTAATAAATGAAGGTACGCTCTGCCACCGCCTGGGCCTTTAGGGCCTCGGGCTCAAAGGAGGCGGGCATCTCCCCCCGCACCACCCCGGGCAGATACTCCGCCATGGTCATGGACACGGTCTTTTCCCCGTCATAGACCTGCAGCACCGATTGGCTGTCCATGCTGTCCGCCTGCTCCGTCTGCCGGATAGGTGTATCTGTTTTTTCCGGCTCCGCTGCCCCCGGCCGGGGTGCCAGTATCCACGCACCGCCAAACAGCAATAGTACCCATAGTATCCCCGCCGTCAAGGCTTGTTTCATCTGTACCATCTCCTTTGGCGTATCTCTATGCGCCGGGAGGAGAAAAAATGTCTGCGGCACCCCCGACGCCCCGAACCGAATCTGCGCAAACCCTCTCGCTAAGCGTAGAGTGGGGTAAGGGTACCCGACCTACGGGGATTTTTATAGGGAAGCCGTCCGCATCCCCCTGCGTTTCACCCCCACAAAAAACCAAAAGGCAGGGGACCTGCAAACGAAGTCCTCTGCCTTATTTGGTAGGAAGATTAATGAAAAAGTTCTTTTGACAGTACCCAGTATAGCCGCCGGTTATTAAAAAAGTTCAGAATAGATTGTTAAAAAAGTATTAAATCCTCCGCAGCTTCCGGAAAAAATCCGTCAGCACAGCCCGGCACTCCTCCGCCAGCACGCCTCCCACCAGGGCCGGATGCTGGGGGAAATCCTCCATGAACAGGTTCAGCACGCCGCCGCAGGCGCCCATCTCTCGGTCCCGGGCGCCGTAATACACCCGGGGGATCCGGGCATTGAGAATGGCCCCGGCGCACATGGGGCATGGCTCCAAGGTCACATACAGGGTGCAATCGTCCAACCGCCAGGTGCCCAGGGCTTCATTTGCCTGGCAGATGGCCTCCATCTCCGCATGGGAGCCGGTGTGCTGCTTCTCTTCCCGGCGGTTGCGGCCCCGGCCTATTACCTGCCCATCCCGCACGATGACGCAGCCCACGGGCACCTCGCCGCACTCCGCCGCCTCCCGGGCCAGAGCCAGGGCCTGGCGCATATAGCCTTCGTGATCCATACAGGTTCTCCTTCTTTAAAAAAATTACGCCGCACCGACTAAACCCCTGCATAAATGGCCAAACTGACAGTAAACTGAAACAAAGGCTTGTGCCGGGAGGATCGCTATGAAAAAACAAACTGCCACCACAAATTCCGATATGCGTATGCTGGAGCTGCGGCAAGAGCTGTGGGACACCGCCCGGGAGCTGCGCTATGCCTACGCCCGGTTCAACTTTATCACGGATCCGGGGCTTATTGACGCAGGGATCTATGACATCAACGCCCTGAAATCCCGGTACGACTTCCTGCTGCGCAAGATGAAGACCCTGCAGGGCCGCCCCCTGGAGCAGCGCAAATCATCCCCGTTGCCGGCGGAGCCCGCCTGCATGCCCGCGGGGAACATGAATGGGGGAAAGTCATGTCTGTCGTAGAAAAAATCGCCCTGGGGCTGACGCTGCTGTTTTTGGTGGTGGTGTGCCTGCGGCTGTTCGCCGCACCGCTGAAGCTGGCGCTGAAGGTGGCGTTCAACTCCGCCCTGGGCTTCGGCGCGCTGTGGCTGCTGAATCTGACCACCTCCGTCACGGGGCTATCTCTGGGGCTGAGCTGGTTCAATGCCATCGTCATCGGCATCCTAGGGGTTCCGGGCTTCGGCCTGCTGCTTTTGGTGCAGTGGGTGCTTACATAAAAAAATGTATATAACAGTGTCATCCTCCCTTCCCCCAAGGGAGGATTTTTCGTAGAGAATGATGCACAACATCGTCCCGCCCCACCGCACTACTTGTAACCGTCCGTAGGGGCCGATGCCCACATCGGCCCGCACGCAGGCACTTCTTGTAATGTATTATTGCGAGGGCGCAAAGCGCCCGTGGCAATCCGTCCTCTCTTTTTAACCCTCCGCTTACTTCTCCATCTCCTCCAGATTCCACCCATACAGGGGATAGCGCTGCATGGCGCCGAAGATCTTCTGCCGCAGGTTGGGGTACCGCTCCTCCAGCTGCATAAGCAGCTCCTTCACCTCCTGCCGCCGGGTGGAGCCGTTGGCGGGACAGGGATTCTGCACCACCGGCAGCCGGAGCTTTGCCGCCGCCCGGCGCACCTCGTCCTCGTGGCAGTAGAGCAGGGGGCGGATCTGGGTGATGCCGCTGCGGTCCAGGTACGTCACCGGCTGAAAGCACCCGATGCGCCCCTCAAAGAGCAGGTTCATGAGCATGGTCTCCACCGCGTCGTCGAAGTGGTGGCCCAGGGCGATCTTGGAGATGCCCAGGTCCTTGAGGGCGGTATTCAGGCTCCCCCGCCGGAGCTTGGCGCACAGAGAGCAGGGGTTTTTTTCCTTCCGCTCCTCAAAAACGATCTGGTACACCGGTACGGAGATGCGGGTGTAGGGTACCTCCAGGTCCCGGCACAGGTCCGCCACGGCGTCAAAGCTCATACCCGGGGTGCCAGTTTCCAGGGTGATGGCGTGGACGTTAAAAGGCACCGGGTAAAACCGCCGCAGCTGTGCCAGGGCTGCAAGGGTCAGAAGACTATCCTTGCCGCCGGACACGCCCACGGCCACGGTCTCCCCGGGGTCGATCATGTGATAGTCCTCCACGCAACGGCGCACCAGGCCCAAAATATGCTGCATAGGGTCATCCCTCCAAAAATGTAAAATGCAATGCGAGAAAACAGAAGATAATCGAAGAAAACAAGAGATAATCGCAGATGTTGTTGCCGTAAATCAATTTCGTGTTGACAAGCGACGGATAAAGTGCTATAAATATTCTTGCGCGTTAAGCGCATTGGTTTCTGTTTTCTCTCTCCCGATTTTACCAAGGGAGCACGAAAAAGTAAAGCAATACATTATTATACTGGAGGAAAAACACCATGTCCACTTTTATGGCAAACAAGGGCAATATCGTCCGCAAGTGGTACGTCGTTGATGCCGCCGGCAAGCCCCTGGGCAAGACCGCCGTCATCGTGGCTGACCTGCTGCGCGGCAAGGGCAAGCCCACCTATACTCCCCACGCTGACTGCGGCGACAACGTCATCGTCATCAACGCCGGCAAGGCCATCCTCACCGGCAACAAGATGGAGCAGAAGTACTATCGCACCCACTCCGGCTGGGTGGGCGGCCTGAAGGAGACCAAGTACCGCATCCTCATGCAGGAAAAGCCCGAGGTAGCCGTCCGTGTGGCCGTGCGCGGCATGATGCCCCGCAACATCGTCACCAAGGACTCCCTGAAGCGTCTTCACATTTATGCCGGTGAGCAGCATGAGCATCAGGCTCAGAAGCCCGAGCTGGTCAAGTAAGGAGGAAAAGAAGAATGTATCAGTCCAAGAATCCCTATAAGTACGGTACTGGCCGTCGTAAGTCCTCCGTGGCCCGCGTCCACCTGTTTGAGAACGGCACCGGGGCCATCACCATCAATGGCCGCGACATCAACGATTATTTCGGCCTGGAGACCCTGAAGATGGTCGTCCGTCAGCCCCTGAACACCACCGATACCCTGGGCAAGGTGGACATCGTTGCCACCGTCGAGGGCGGCGGCGTATCCGGCCAGGCCGGCGCTCTGCGCCACGGCATCTCCCGGGCCCTGCTGCAGGTGAACCCCGAGTTCCGTCCCATCCTGAAGAAGGCCGGCTTCCTGACCCGCGATCCTCGCATGAAGGAGCGCAAGAAGTACGGTCTCAAAGCAGCACGTCGCGCTCCGCAGTTCAGCAAGCGATAATCGACTGCTCAGACTATATCAAAATGGTTCAAAAACCCCGGAAAATCAAGGTTTTCCGGGGTTTTCTTATACCTAAATGGGCTGATATGGTTTGACCAAATTTGGCAAAACGAGAGCCGTTTTCACCCAATTTTTAGTGGTCCGCAAGTGGTTAACCGGCCAAAAAGGGGGTAAAAAGAGGGTCAAGTGGTTCCCAAAGTGGTTAACCGAGAGCCGATTTGGGGGGTGTTTTGGGGGCGCTTTTCAGCCCTCCTTCCCCTCGTTTTTTTGGCTGTGGCAGTTTGGCATAGTTTGAGCTAATTTGAATAATTGAATATGAATTTGATGTAGCACACAGATCACATAAATGACTGGGTGCTTTTTTCATTTCAGGAACTCGTATTCCGGCGATAGAAAGAGCCGTCACTTCACTTTTTATTTTGGAGTGGCGGCTTTTTCTATTTCCAGAAGCAACAGCAACAATTAGAAATGAGGTGAAGTTAATGAACACGCAAATCATTGCCATTGCCAACCAGAAAGGCGGCGTTGGCAAGACAACGACCTGTGCCAACTTGGGAATCGGGCTGGCGCAGGCCGGAAAGAAAGTCCTGCTGATCGACGGGGACCCGCAAGGGAGCCTGACAATCAGCCTGGGCCATCCCCAGCCGGACAAGCTGCCCTTTACGCTGTCGGACGCTATGGGGCGTATCCTGATGGATGAGCCGCTTCGTCCCGGCGAGGGTATCCTGCACCACCCAGAGGGTGTAGACCTGATGCCTGCGGACATCCAGTTATCCGGTATGGAGGTATCCCTGGTAAACGCCATGAGTCGCGAGACTATCTTGCGGCAATATCTGGACACGCTGAAGGGGCAATACTCCCATATCC
>OGXT01000876.1_pt1 | contig 33563 bp, 26 predicted proteins | sample 1576361 | NCBI WGS metagenome assembly OGXT01 (sample SAMEA3541514, study PRJEB24748) | human gut metagenome | biome: human gut; feature: human-associated habitat; material: faeces | place: China | collected 2012 | reverse complement strand
GTATGCGGCAGGGCACATGGGTCCTGCCATACAAAACGCTGCGCTGCCGGGGCCGGGCAGACAGGGCCGCCCGCCTCTACAAATTGATCTGCAGGGCGGCACCCATGTGTGCCGCCGCACGATAAACTCCGCACCATCGCGGCGGGGTGAGGGGAGTGAATTGAGCGCCGCCGGTGGCGGATGAAGCGAAATGAGCGAGTGGCTGCGGTCAAAATTTCAAGCGTCCGCCGTAAGGCAGCGCAGAAATTTTGGGCACCGCAACAGGACCACCCCGCCCTACGCATAACAGGGAAGCCGGTGCGACCGGGACGATGTGGGCATCGTCCCCTACGGAATGTCTACCGATGGCCGTGTGTAGGGGTCGGCCTCCTGGACGACCCGTCCCGGGCTTGTACAGATTCTCATGTTATCCGTAGGGGCGAACGCCTCTGTCCGCCCGCCGGACTTGTACCGCACCTCTTGCAAAAGCAATGTCATTGCGAGGGCGCTCTGCGCCCGTGGCAATCCGTACCCCCGTCCCCGAAGCCCCCTCAGCTCACATCGATCATATCCAGATACTTATACCCGTTCTCGGCGATATACTCCTTCCGCCCCGCCAGGTTATCCCCCAGCAGGAGGTCAAAAATGCGCTCGGTCTCCGCGGCCTCGTCCGGCAGGACCTTTACCAGCCGCCTTGTCTCCGGGTTCATGGTAGTCAGCCACATCATCTCCGGGTCGTTCTCGCCCAGGCCCTTGCTGCGGTCCACCTTCACCTTTTTCCCCTCCAGGGACTTGAGAATGTCCGCCTTCTCCTTCTCCGAGTAGGCAAACCAGGTCTTTTCCTTGCAGGTGATCTCAAACAGCGGTGTCTCCGCGATATACACATAGCCCTCCCGGATCAGCGTGGGGCACAGACGGTAGAGCATGGTGAGGATCAGGGTGCGAATTTGGAATCCGTCCACATCGCCATCGGTGCAGAGGATGACCTTGCTCCAGCGGAGATTATTCAGGTCAAACTGATTCAGGTCCTTCACCGCCCGGCCGCTTACCTCCACGCCGCAGCCCAGGACCTTCATGAGGTCCGTGATAATGTCGCTCTTAAAAATGCGCGGATAGTCGGCCTTCAGGCAGTTGAGTATCTTGCCCCGCACGGGCATGAGGCCCTGAAACTCCGCGTCCCGGCTCTGCTTGCAGGCGCCCAGGGCGGAGTCGCCCTCTACAATATAGATCTCCCGCTTGCTCACATCCTTGGTGCGGCAGTCCACGAACTTCTGCACCCGGTTGGCGATGTCGATCTTCTCCGTCAGCTTTTTTTTCTGATTGATACGGGTCTTTTCCGCCGTCTCCCGGCTGCGCTTGTTGATAAGCACTTGGCTGGCGATCTTCTCCGCCGCGTCGGGATTTTCAATGAAGTATACCTGCAGCTGCTCCCGCAGGAAGTCGTTCATAGCGTCCTGGATGAACTTATTGGTAATGGACTTTTTGGTCTGGTTTTCGTAGCTGGTCTGGGTGGAGAAGTTGTTGCTGACCAAAATCAGACAATCCTGCACATCGGGATAGGTGATCTTGCTCTCGTCCTTGGTGTACTTGCCGTGGTCCCGGAGGTACTTGTCAATGGCGTACACAAAGGCCAGGCGGGTGGCCTTTTCCGGGGAGCCGCCATGCTCCAAGAAGCTGGAGTTGTGGTAGTGTTCCACCACGGGGTGCTTGTTGGAAAAGCAGCAGGCGATGTTCAGCTTCACCTTGTACTCGGGCTTGTCTGCCCGGTCCCGGCCCCGGCGCTCGCACTCCCAGCACACCGGCTCGGTGAAGGCATCCAGCCCCGCCAGCTCCCGAATATAGTCGGCGATGCCGTTTTCATAGAGGAAATCCTCCGTGTCAAAGGCCGCGCCGTTTTGATTGCGCAGCCGGAAGGTGACCCCGGCGTTTACCACGGCCTGGCGCTTCATCACATCCCGGTAGTAGTCCGGGGGGATGCTGATGTCCGTAAACACGTCCAGGTCCGGCAGCCAGTGGATGCGGGTGCCGGTCTTGCGCTTCTGGCTGTCGGGCAGGGGGCGGGTCTGCATCTGGCCCACGATTTCGCCCCGTTCAAAGTGCAGGGAATACTCCTTGCCCTCCCGCCACACGGTTACATCCATGTAGCGGCTGGCGTATTGGGTGGCGCAGGAGCCCAGGCCGTTGAGGCCCAGGGAAAACTCATAGTTTTCGCTGTTTTCGTTGTCATATTTGCCGCCGGCGTAGAGCTCGCAGAATACCAGCTCCCAGTTGTAGCGGCCTTCCTTCTCGTTCCAATCCACCGGGCAGCCCCGGCCCATGTCCTCCACCTGGATGGACAGGTCGGAAAACCGCGTGACGGTGATGAGCCGCCCATGCCCCTCCCGGGCCTCGTCGATGGCGTTGGACAGTATTTCAAATACGGCATGCTCACAGCCCTCCAGGCCGTCGGAGCCAAAGATGACGCCCGGGCGCTTGCGCACCCGGTCCGCGCCCTTGAGGCTGGAAATGCTTTCGTTGTTATAGGTTTTCTTTGCTGCCATAGAGACCTCCTGCCGGCGATTCCGGCCATATTTTATTATTTTACCGCATTTCCTCTGTTCTGGCAAGTGCCTGGACTTTCTCTGACAAAAATTGCAATAAGATTTAAAAATGTTAGACAGCTCCCATTCTTATAGCAAGACAGCAACCTCATAAAATCAGCCTTAAAAAAGGGGTTATGCACATTATCCACAGAGTTTTCCACATCGTTATGTAAACATAAAATCCGCGAAAAAGTTGCATAATTTTTCTTGTCTACATAAAAACGGCCAGGGTCCGGCAAAAGGCGGCTTCTTTCCCCTCGGCGCAAAAGCCCCCGGGACGCAAACACGTTCCGGGGGCCTGGGGGTTATTATTCGGGCTTTCCGTTATCGGCGGGAGGCTCCTTCGGGGATTTATCCTCCGGGGTATTCTCCTCCGGGGAGCTGGCCGTCGGCTTTTCCTCCTTGGGCTCGTCAAAGTCCGGCATGGGGATGGGCTGGGAGACGATATTGATGTGCTTGGCCGGAGCCTCGATGCTGTTGGGTGTGGAGGGGCGGAAGGCCTTTCGGGGCGCATCGTCCTCCCGGGTGGCGCCGTAGTTGTCCACGGTCTCCGGATCCCGGCCCTCGATAATGGCCATCATCTCCTGGCCGGTAATAGTCTCCTTCTTCAGCAGGTAGGCTGCGATCTTGTCCAGCAGCTCCCGGTTGTCCCGCAGAATTTGCTTGGCCTCCTGGTGGCACTGGCGGATGATTTTGATGGTTTCCCGGTCCGCCGCGGCATAGGTCTCCTGGGCGCAGGACATGGAGTAGCTGCCGTCCAGGTACTGGCTCTGTACGGTGCCCAGGGCCATCATATCAAACTCGTCGCACATGCCGAACCTGGCCACCAGGTTCCGGGCCATCTCCGTGGCGCGCTCGATGTCGTTGGCGGCGCCGGAGGTCATGGTGTTGCAGACGATCTCCTCACTGGAGCGGCCGGCAAGCAGGGTGCGGATCTCTGCCAATATGTCCTCCTTGGACATGAGGAATTTCTCCTCCTCCGGCAGGTGCAGGGTGTAGCCCAGGGCTCCCTGGGTGTGGGGTACGATGGTGATCTTGCTGACGGGCTGGGCGTTTTTCTGCTTGGCGGCAACCAATGCATGGCCCACCTCGTGATAGGCGATGATCTTCTTTTCCTCGTCGGTGATGACGGTGCCCTTCTTCTCCGAGCCGGCGATGACCACCTCAAAGGCCACCAGCAGGTCGTTCTGATTCACGGCCTTGCGGCCCTTGCGCACGGCACGCAGGGCGGCCTCGTTCACCAGGTTTGCCAGGTCTGCACCCACGCAACCGGCGGTGGCCTGGGCAATCTTCTCCAGGTTCACATCCTCGGCCAGATGGATATTCCGGGTGTGGACCTGCAGGGTAGCCAGGCGGCCCGCCAGGTTGGGCCGGTCCACAGTGATGCGCCGGTCGAAGCGGCCGGGACGCAGCAGGGCCTTGTCCAGCACCTCCGGGCGGTTGGTAGCGCCCAGAACGATAACGCCCTTGCTGGGGTCAAAGCCGTCCAGCTCCGCCAGAAGCTGATTCAGGGTTTGCTCCCGCTCATCGTTGCCGCCGAAGCGGCTGGCATCCCGGGACTTGCCGATGGTGTCGATCTCGTCAATGAAGATGATGCAGGGGGCTACCTTGGCCGCCTCCTTAAACAGGTCACGCACACGGCTGGCGCCCACGCCCACGAACATTTCCACAAAGTCGGAGCCGGAGATGGAGAAGAACGGCACGTTGGCCTCGCCCGCCACGGCCTTGGCAAGCAATGTCTTGCCGGTGCCGGGGGAGCCCACCAGCAGCGCGCCCTTGGGCAGCTTTGCGCCGATGGCGGTGTACTTGCCGGGATTATGGAGGAAGTCAATGATCTCCTCCAGGGATTCCTTGGCCTCGTCCTGGCCGGCCACGTCCTTAAAGGTGATGCCGGTGGATTTTTCCATATACACCTTGGCATTGGATTTGCCAACGCTGCCGATGCCGCCGATGCCGCCGCTGCTCTTGCTCAGCAGACGCATCACCAGTAAAAACGCCCCCAGCATCAGAATCGTGGGCAGGATATAAGAGATCATAAACTGCAAAATGGGGCTCATCTGCTCCACCACCGGGGCGGTGTAGGCCACATGATGCTCATCCAGCAGATCGTAGAAATTGTTGCTGTTGATCTGTGTGGTGTAAAGAATGACCTTGGTTTTTTCGGAGTTGGTGTAGGTTTTGGGTTCCTTGCCGCTCTCGTCGGTATAGACATAGCCGTCAATAGGGGTGGCGAGGATCTGGCCGTTTTCAAACTCCACCCGGGCGATTTTATCCTCCCGAACCAGGTCGGCCAGAGCGCTGAAATCCACCTCAAAGCTGGTGGCCTTGTTGGCTGCGTTCCCGGTATAGGCGGCAAAATAGTTAAAGCCGATGGTCAGCACCACCGCCCAGGCCAGCAGCACCAGCACACCCCGAAGGTTTCGGTTGTTCTTGTTGTTTTTGTTGTTCTTGTTGTTTTTTGAGTCCATAGTTGGCCTCCTTCCGCGTAGACAGACCTTGCAATTAATGGCAGTATACCATATAAAATAAAAGCAAACAAGGGCGGAAAAACCCCTGCCGTGTAAAATTTCTATGAATTGACCTTTCTATTATGCCCCGTATGTGCTATACTAAAAGCTGCGAAAAAACCCATCCGTATTTTTCCGGCAAAGAGCTTGCAGCCTGCCGCGCGCATCACTTTTCGTGCGCGGCGTTAAAGCGTTACAACGGCAGCCTGATGCAAGGCTTTTTTATTTTTATTCTGTGAGGACGAGCTATGAGAGAAAACGATAGACAGAGGCCCCTGCCCCAGGCGGAGGCGGACGGCATCATTGAGGGCCGCAACGCCGTGATCGAGGCTCTGCGCTCCGGGGAGAACATCGACAAAATCTACCTGGCCAAGGGCGAGACAGACAAGACCCTGGGCCATATTGCCTCCCGGGCCCGGGAAAAGGGCATCGTGGTGGTGGAGGCCGACCGGCGCAAGCTGGACGGCATGAGCCGTACCCACGCCCACCAGGGGGTCATCGCCCTGGCGGCTATGCGGGAATATGTGACCGTGCAATCCCTGCTGGATACCGCCGAAGAAAAGGGGGAGGCGCCGCTGCTGGTGGTGTGCGACGAAATCTCCGACCCCCACAACCTGGGTGCTATCCTCCGCACCGCCGAGTGCGCCGGGGCCCACGGGGTCATCATCCCCAAGCGCCGCTCCGCCGGGCTCACGGCCATTGTGGGCAAGACATCGGCGGGGGCGGTGAGCTATATGCCCGTGGCAAGGGTCTCTAACCTCCCGGCTACACTGGAGGAGCTGAAGAAAAAGGGCATATGGGTCTATGGCACGGCCGCCGAGGGGGCCACCTCCCTGTATGATGCTGATCTCAAGGGCCCGGCGGCCATTGTCATCGGGTCTGAGGGCAGCGGCATGGGCCGCCTGGTGCGGGAGAAATGCGACTTTTTGGTGAGCATCCCCATGAAGGGGCATATCTCGTCCCTGAACGCATCCGCCGCAGCGGCCATTCTGCTATATGAGGCGGTGCGCCGCCGGATGTAAGTGAGGACTATGAGCAAGTACACAGAGGAAGAACTGAATCAGGCCCTGGAGGCCACCGGCAGGCTCTTGCAGGACGTGCCCCTCACCCGGGAGTATGACCTGGACGACATTCTGGCGGAGTTTGGTACCGGTGCGGTGAAGCCGCCGCAGCCCGTCCCGGAGCCGGTCTCCCGGCCACAGCAGCCGGAGCCGGAAGATCCGGCTGCGGAGCCTGCCCCGAAGCCTGAGTCTATAGCGGAGAAACCCGCCGAGGAGGAAGCCCCGGCGGAGCAGCCGAAAGAGGACACCCGGACCCCGGAGAAGGATTCCCCGGAGCCGGAGGAAAAAGCTGCGCCCCGGGAGCGCTTGGTGTCGCTGGAGGATATGATGGACCGGACGGTCTCCGCCGTGATGGAGGAGGAGTCGGCCCAGCGGCAGCTGGAGCGGGAGGAGCAGGAGCGTCAGGCCCGCCGGGCCCGCCGGGCCGCCCTTTGCCGGGCGAGATTAGCGGCGGTGGGCAGATTTCTCCGGGCGTTGGCGGCTCCCAAGGCCCGGCCCGAGCCGGAACCGGAGGAGGAAGAATTCATCCCCCCGGAGCCGGACATGGCCCAGGCGGAATTTGAGCAGAAGCGGCTATGCCGTCTGCACCGGGGCGCCACCCTGCGCTGCCTGCTGCCGGCGGTTTTACTGGTGGGCATCACGGCGGCGGAGACCCTGGTGACCCTGCCCGCTGTCTGGACAGATACCCCGCCCCTGCGCTTCGGCGCAGTGGCTGCGCTGCTGCTGGCCCAGGCAAGCCTGGCCCTGCCCCTGTGGCGGGACATGCTGGAGGGGATCCGCCAAAAGCGAGTTTCCTGCGCCTGGGGCGCACTGCTGCTGACCGTGGCCTGCCTGGGCGATTGCGTTTGGTGCGTGGTCAAGGGGGGCGAGCACCTGCCCCTGGCTGGAGCGGCGGCCCTGGTGACCCTCTGCTGTGAGTGGGGCGTGTACCTGCGGTGCGCGGCCCGGAGAGAGAGCTTCCGCCTGGCGGATCTGGGGGGGCATCCGCCCTGGAGCGTGCAGAAGACTAAGGCCGGCGCCATCAAGTGCCAGGGCCGTCTGGAGGGATTCTATACCCACGCCGTGGAGCCGGACATGCCCCAAAAATGGTACAACGCGGTGCTGCCGCTGCTGCTGGCTGCTGCCTGCGTGCTAACGGGGGTGGTGTGCCTGTCCGAGAGCAAGCCTGCACAGCCCCTGTGGGTGTGGTCGGCTCTTTTGGCGGCGGCCACACCCCTGTCCTGGCCCCTGGCCGGGACGCTGCCCACCTACTTTTTGAGCCACCGGCTCAGCCACAGCGGCTGCGCCGTGGCGGGCTACAGCGGTGCCAAGGCCGTCAGCGGTGCCAAGCGCATGGTCATCACGGACGAGGACCTGTACCCCGCCGGGACACTTTCCCTCAACGGCATGAAAATTTACGGTGAGGAGCTGGGCCGGGTGCTCAGCTACTCTGTGGCCATGGCCCGGGCGGCAGACAGCCAGGCCCTGCCCCTGCTGGAGCAGATGCTCTCTGACCAAGGGGGACAGGCCGAAGCCCTGGATGATTTTCGCTGGTACGAGGAGGGCGGCGCCGGGGGTACCATCCACGGCGAGACGGTGCTGCTGGGCAGCGCCTATTTTATGCGCAGGCAGAACGTGCGCCTGCCTAAGGAGTTAAAGGTTCCCTCGGGCCTTTTCCTGGCTGTGGACGGCCAGCTGACAGCCATCTTCGCCCTGCGGTACCAGCCCTCCCGGAATGTGGATTGGGCCCTGCGGGCCCTGCGGCGCAACCGGGTCACCCCGGTGCTGGCGGTGCGGGGGTGCAATATCACCCCGGAGTTCCTGCGCCGCAGCTTCAAGGTGGATGCAAAGCCCATCTATCCGGACGTGCAGACCCGCCTTTCCCTGCTGGAGCAGGCCCGATTGACCGGACCCGCCTATGCCGTGGTATACCGGGACGGGCTCATGCCCTACGCCGAAACGGTGTTGGGCAGCCGCAAGCTGCTGCTGGCGGCCCGGTGGACGATCGCCTTGGCGCTGCTGGCGTCGGCGGCGGGATTGCTGCTGTGCTACTACCTCACGGGCATTGGCGGCTATGCCTCACTGACGCCCCTGCGGCTGGTGCTGTTCCAGCTTCTGTGGCTGCTGCCGGGGCTGCTGCTGGCGGGTCAGGTGAAGCATTTCTAAGAGAACAGCTTCCATACGATGCGTGAATAAACTACACCTCATTTATTAGACATGTACGATAAAATACATGTTAAATAAATGAGGTGTAGTTCCCTTTTATGAGTGCCTGCTTTCATTTTGCAGGCGTATGTCGGGTGAAGTGCCGGCGTGGGATTTGGATTTTGTGGGGATGATTTACTTTTTCAGCCCATCCAGCACGTCCTGCAGGCTGATGCCGTCCAGGTATTCGTTCACCACCTGCTCCAAGCCCGCCCAAATGGGCAGCGTTTCGCACTTGTGGCAGCGGGGACAGGCGTTGGGCGACTGCTCCAAACAGGCCACGGGAGATAGCCCTCCCTCTGCGGCCCGGAGAATTTCACCCACGGTGTAGTCCTTGGGCACCTTCGCCAGCCGATAGCCCCCCTGGAAGCCCCGTGAGGTCTGCAGCAGGCCGGCCCGGTTCAGCACCGGGATGATCTGCTCCAGGTATTTTTTGGAGATATCCTGCCGGGCGGCGATATCCTTCAGAGCCACCACACCGCTGCCCTGGTTTTCCGCCAGGTCCAGCATCATCCGCAGGGCGTACCGGCCCCGGGTGGAAATTTTCATGCCGCTCCCTCCTCAAGCACCTGACGAAAATTCCTGCGGAATTTTCTGCCAAAAAGATTGCAGTCTGCTGCGCGCGTAATTTTGAACCTTTGGCTCAGAATTTCACATCGGCAGCCTGAGAAGTATTTTTCCCCACGTGCATGTCGCGGTGAAAAATGATTTTAATAGTTTGCCGCCTGCGGGCGGCAGACTCTGCAAGGCTTTTTCTCGCGCCGCCTTTATAGGCTTAGGATACCACAATTTTATCCCTTTCGCAAGGGCTTCACACCATGCGGCAGCTCTCGCAGTTTTCACAGTCGGGGAACTGGCTGTGGTCGTAGGGGATGCCATTGCGGTCGTAGTAGTCCTTCACGGCGGACTTGATAGCCTCCTCCGCCAGGACGCTGCAGTGCAGCTTGTGGGCGGGCAGACCGCCCAGAGCGTCCACCACGTCCTTGTTGCTGATGGCCAGGGCCTCCTCCACGGTCTTGCCCTTGATCATCTCCGTTGCCATGGAGGATGAGGCAATGGCGCTGCCGCAGCCAAAGGTCTCAAACTTCACATCCTTGATGACATCGTTTTCAATGTCCAGATACATCTTCATAATATCGCCGCACTTGGCGTTGCCCACTTCACCCACGCCGCTGGGGTTTTTGATCTCGCCCACATTCCTCGGGTGCATGAAATGGTCCATTACAGTGTCGGTATACAGTGCCATGATATCTGCCTCCTTATTACAGCATGAACGGCTTCTTGCCGCTGACCAGGTCCTTCCACATGGGGCTCATATTGCGCAGGTACTCCACGATCCTCGGGACCTCCTGCAAAATGATGTCCACTTCCTCCTCCGTGTTCCACTCGCACAGGCTCAGGCGCAGGGACCCGTGGGCCACCTCGTGAGGGCGGCCGATGGCCAGCAGCACATGGCTGGGGTCCAGGGACCCGGAGGTGCAGGCGCTGCCGGAGCTGGCGCAAATGCCCTTGGCATCCAGCAGAAGCAGCAGACTCTCCCCCTCGATCCCCTCAAAGCAGAAGCTCACATTGCCGGGCAGGCGATGCACCGGATCGCCGTTGAGGGCGGAATGGGGGATCTTAGACAGGCCGCTGATCAGCTTATCCCGGAGGTCGGAGACCTTGGCGGCGTTTTCGTCGATGTGGTCGCAGGCCTCCTGCAGGGCCGCTGCCATGCCCACAATGGCGGGGAGGTTTTCCGTGCCGGCCCGCTTGCCTCGCTCCTGGGCGCCGCCCTCGATGATATTCACCAGGGGGATGCCCTTCCGGGCATACAGTACGCCGGAGCCCTTGGGCCCGTGGAACTTGTGGCTGGAAAGGGAGAGCATGTCGATGTTCTGAGCCTTTACGTCAATGTGCAGGTGGCCTGCCGCCTGTACGGCATCCGTGTGGAAGATAACGCCCTTTTCCCTGCACACCGCGCCGATCTCGGCAATGGGGAGAATGGAGCCGATCTCGTTGTTAGCGTACATGATGGTCACCAGGGCGGTGTCGGGCCGAATGGCCGCAGCTACCTGCTCCGGGGTAATGGTGCCGGTGGTGCCCACAGGCAGCAGCTCCACGTCAAAGCCTTCTTTTTCCAGCTTCTTCAGGGTGTGGAGCACGGCGTGATGCTCAAAGGCGGTGGAGATGATGTGCTTTTTGCCCTTCAGCGCACCCCATCGGGCGGCGGAGATAATGGCCTGGTTGTCGGCCTCGCTGCCGCCGGAGGTGAATATGATCTCCTTGGGGTCGCAGCCCAGGCACCGGGCTACGGTCTCCCGGGCGCCCTGCAGGGCCTCGGCGGCCCGCTGGCCCACGGAGTGCAGGCTGGAGGGATTGCCGTAATTGTCCTGCAGACAGGGGAGCATGGCAGCCAGAGCGGTGTCGCTCATTTTGGTAGTGGCTGCATTGTCGGTATAAATGGTCATACGCTGGTCCTCCTGGTATGAAAAACTAAAGCCTACTTATTAGGTATGTTTACAATACCCCTAAAAGCATACTTTGTCAATAGGTTTTAGTAAAATATTTTTAACTTCCCCTTGTTTTTTTGGTCTCGGTGTGCTACGCTGGATAAAATAAACGATGGAGTGTACCAATTATGGAAATTCAAAAATCTTCGGAGGATTACCTGGAGACCATGCTGATGATGCAAAAGAAGCACGGCTATATCCGCTCCATCGACGTGGCGGAGCATTTGGGCGTCACCAAGCCCAGCGTCAGCTATGCCACCAAGCGTCTGCGGGAGAGCGGCTATATCACCATGGACAAAACGGGCCTCATCACTCTGGAGCCCAAGGGGCTGGCCATCGCCCAAGAAATGCTGGACCGCCACCATACCCTCACCAATTTCCTTGTCCATCTGGGGGTGGATCAGGAGACGGCGGAGGCCGATGCCTGCAAGATCGAGCATGACATCAGCCCACAGACCTTTGCGGCCATCTGCCGCCACGCCCGGGAGCACCAGGGATAAAAAACAAAAAATGCAGCCGTGGGGCAAAGCCCCACGGCTGCATTCATATTAGCCTGTTAGTCTTGCCGCTGCAGCTTTTCCAGCATCCGGGTGAATTCCTCCGGCAGCGGACAGGTGAGGGAGATCTTCTTCCCTGTGGCTGGGTGAATGAACTCCAGGGCCGTGGCGTGGAGGCACTGGCCCGTCAGCCCCGGCACAGGCTTTTTGGCCCCGTATACCGTGTCCCCCAGGATGGGGTGGCCGATATAGGCCAGGTGTACTCGGATTTGGTGGGTGCGGCCCGTTTCCAGGCGGCAGCGCAGATGGGTGACGCCCCGATAGCGGGCGATGACCTCCCAGTGGGTCACGGCCCGGCGTCCATCGGGGACCACGGCCATCTTTTTCCGGTCCGTCCGGTGGCGGCCGATGCTTGCATCCACGGTGCCGCTGTCCTCCTTGAAATTGCCCACAGCCAGGCACTCGTAGGTCCGGGCCAGGGTGTGGTCTGCCAGCTGAGCGGCCAGGAAGGCGTGGGCGGCGTCATTTTTGGCGGCAATAATGAGCCCGCTGGTGTCCCGGTCGATGCGGTGGACGATGCCTGGCCGCATTTGACCGCCGATGCCTGACAGACTCCCGGCGCAGTGGTGCAGCAGGGCGTTGACCAGTGTGCCGTCCGGGTGCCCCGGAGCCGGGTGGACCACCATGCCCACGGGCTTATTCACCACGATCACGTCTCCGTCCTCATATACCACATCCAGAGGGATGTCCTCCGGCCGGGCCTCAGGCTCCTCTGCCTCCGGCAGAGTGACGGAAACCGTTTCGCCGCCCACAAGCCGGACACTTTTCCCGGCGGGCCTGCCGTCTACGGTGACAAAGCCCCCCTCAATGAGCCGGGCTGCCGCTGAGCGGGTGAGGCCCGGCAGCTGGGCGGCCAGGAAGGCATCCAGCCGGGTCCCGGCGGATTCAGTTGTGGCCGTCAGGGTCCTTGCGTCCATGGCCGCGCTCCTTTTTGTCGTATTTATCGTAGAACCACAGGTAGTACACCGCGCCCAGCACGGCGCCCACCACCACAAAGCAATCCGCCAAATTGAAAACAGGGTACTCAAGCAGCGGTGAAATGTCCAGCATATCCACCACATACCCATGCCACACCCGGTCGATCATGTTGCCCAGGCCACCGCCCAGGATGAAAAGTCCCGCCGTGACACCCAGGGGATGCCGCACGATTTTTTTAATCAGCAGCCATGCCACGGCGATCATCAGCGCCGCCGTGATAACCAGCAGTACAGCCGTTTTTCCTGAGAGGCTCGACCAGGCTGCGCCGTAGTTGTGCAGCCGCGTCAGCTGCAGTACCCCCGGGATTAGCTGTGCCGACTCCCCCAGGGCCAGATGGGATACTGTCCAGTATTTCAGCGCCTGGTCAAGCCCTATGAGGACCGCCAGCAGCGCAATGCTCCATGCCATAGAAAAAACTCCTTCTCCGTTTTTCGCTGCTCCTATCATACACGCAATGACAGAAATTTGCAACGCTAAACGGCTTGTTTTGCACCGGTGAATGTGGTATAATCTCTTAATTAAAGTCGAATCATAGCGCCATTTTGCAAATGGGCGCTTACGGAGGGTTATTTTGGACAGAAAACAAGTGGTTTTATCGGCGGAGGAGACCTTGCGCCAGCGGGATTTTGAGAGGAAGCTGGCGGACATCCACCGCCAGCGCAGCCGCGCACCTCTGGCCCTGGTGGATACCTTCGGCTGCCAGCAGAACGTGGCCGACAGCCAGCACATTATGGGCATGCTTCAGGCTATGGGCTGTGAGTTTACGGACGAGGCAGACCGGGCCGACATCATTGTGCTGAACACCTGCGCCATCCGGGACCATGCGGAGAAGCGGGTTTTCGGCAACCTGGGTGCCCTGACCCATACCAAGAAGAAAAATCCCGAGCAGATCATCTGCCTGTGCGGCTGCATGGCCCAGCGGCCGGAGATCGCCGAGAAGGTCCGCACAAGCTATCGCCATGTGGATCTGGTGTTCGGCCCCCAGGCCATGTGGAAATTCCCGGAGCTTTTATACCGGGTCTATACCCGGCGGGGCCGGGTGTTCTCCGTGGAGGAGGAGCACGGCACCATCGCCGAGGGGATGCCCGTTGTGCGGGAGGGCCGCACCCGGGCGTGGGTCTCCATTATGTATGGGTGCAACAATTTCTGCTCCTACTGCATTGTCCCCTATGTCCGGGGCCGGGAGCGCAGCCGCGACATGGATAAGATCGTGGCCGAGGTGAAGGAGCTGGCCGCCCAGGGCTATAAGGAGATCACCCTCCTGGGCCAGAACGTAAACTCCTACGGCAAGGACTTAGAGCCCCGGCGCGACTTCGCCGACCTGCTGCAGGAGCTGGACAAGATCGACGGGGACTTCCTCCTGCGGTTCATGTCCTCCCAGCCGAAGGATGCCTCCTTCAAGCTCTTTGATGTCATGGCCGGCAGCCGCCATGTGGCCCATCAGCTGCACCTGCCTGTGCAGTCCGGCTGCGACCGGGTGCTCCGGGCCATGAACCGGCCCTACGACCGGGCCCGGTATCTGGAGCTCATCACCTATGCCCGCAAGGTCATGCCCGACCTGGTGCTCACCTCCGACGTCATCATCGGCTTTCCCGGCGAGACGGAGGCGGAGGCTATGGAGACGGTGGACCTGGTGCGTCAGGTAGAGTTTGACGCCCTGTTTACCTTTATTTTCTCTCCCCGCCCCGGCACTCCGGCGGCCAAGATGGACGACCCCGTGCCCCGGGCGGAGAAGCAGAAGTGGTTTGATACCCTCTGTGCCGTCCAGAATGAAATTTCCGCTCGCCTCCACGCCTGCTATGTGGGCAAGACTCTCCGATGCCTGGTGGACGGCGAAACGGACGATGCCCGCTGGCCCCTGTCTGCCCGCACTGCCGGAGGCCGCCTGGTGCATCTTGTAGGCGACAAATCCGCCCTGGGCCGGTACCGCGACATAAAAATCACTGACAGCAATACCTGGGCCCTGTTCGGCGAGATGGTGTAACGGGTATTTTGGTGTTTTGATATGTCATTGCGAGGGCGCTTTGCGCCCGTGGCAATCCGTAATACCCTGCGTCATGCCTCCGGCGGCTCCCTTTCTTTCTGCGGCGAAAGAAAGGGAGAAAAGAACGCCGCCAAAACCAAGGCTTTGGGATCCTTTCCGCGGCTGAGGTGCTGATTGTGTCGGTCCCCTCTTGCCCCGCGAATCGGTCTGTGCAAAATTCATGCCGTGCTTTCGTATCGCCTCTGCGCCTACCTCCGCGGCGCACTCTGTGCTTGTGCTGGCTGTCCAAACGGGGGTACATTCTGCATCCACCGCGCGTGGCGATGTGGGCATCGCCCCCTACGAAATTCTATCGGTAAACGGAGCGTAGGGGCCGGCGTCCCCGACGGCCCGCGCCCGGCCTTGCACCTCACCTCTTGTGAACAACAATGTCATTACGAGACCAGCGCACATGCTGGTCGTGGCAATCCGTAATCCCCATATTCCTCAAAAAAAGGAGGCCGTCTCCATGCCCATCATTCAATGCTTAGACTCTCACGTAGCCGACCTCATTGCCGCCGGCGAGGTGGTGGAGCGCCCGGCCAGCGTGGCCAAGGAGCTGCTGGAAAACGCCCTGGACGCCGGGGCCTCCGCCATTTCTGTGGAGATACAGCACGGGGGTCTCACCTATCTGCGCATCACCGATAACGGCTGCGGCATTGCGCCATCGCAGCTTCCCACGGCCTTTCTGCGCCATGCCACCAGCAAGCTCCGCCGGGCGGAGGATCTGGCCGCCATTGGCACCCTTGGCTTCCGGGGCGAGGCCCTGGCTGCCATTGCCGCCGTGTCCCGGGTGGACATCTTCTCCCGGGAACAGGGGGCGGATCGGGGCGCATCTCTCCACTTAGAGGGCGGCGTACCCGGGGAAGTCACCGAGACCGGCTGCCCCGAGGGAACTACCCTTTGCGTCCGGGATTTATTTTATAACACCCCCGCCCGCATGAAGTTTATGAAGAAGGATACCGCCGAGGCTGCCGCCGTCACCGGCGTTGTCACCCACCTGGCCCTGAGCCATCCGGAGGTGTCCGTGAAGCTGATCCGGGACGGGGCAGAGGTGCTCCACACCCCCGGCGACGGCCAGCTGCGCTCTGCTGTCTACGCCGCCCTGGGCCGGGATTTTGCCCTGGGCCTGCTGCCTATCAGCGGCTGCGGCGGCGATATTTCCGTGGAGGGCTTTGTCACCAAGCCCCTAAACGGCGGCGGCACCCGTGGCCGGCAGCTGTTTTTCGTAAACGGCCGGTTTGTGAAGAGCCAGCTCCTCACTGCCGCCCTGGAGGAGGCATACCGCAACCGGCTGCTCAAGGGCAAGTTCCCCGGCTGTGTGCTGCACATCACCCTGCCGAAAAATACCGTGGACGTGAATGTCCACCCGGCTAAGACCGTGGTGAAATTTCAAAATGAGCGGGCCGTCTTTGACGCGGTACACTACACCGTCAAGGACCTGCTCACCGCCGGAGAAACCCCCAAGCCCGTCCAGCAGACCTTTTACCAATCCATGACCGTCCGGGAGTACAGGGAGCGGCAGACTCCGCCCCCGGCGGAAAAGCGTCCCCTGGGCAGCTACTCTGCCCGCCCGGCGGTAGACCCCGATGCCAAGCTTCCCATCCGGGACAGCGTCCACCGGCCCGCCCCGCTCCCGACCTGGGACCCCCAGCCTGCAGAGGCGCGTCCGGCCCCGGTGAAAGCCCCCGTTCCGGCGGAAACGATTGCCCGGACGGAGCCGTCCGCCCCGGCCCTTGTCCCGGCGGAGGAAAGGCCCGCTCCCGCGGAGGTCCCCGCCTCTGTCCCCCGGCGCAATACCATTGACCTGCCCATCCAGCAGACTCTCACGGAAAAGCCCGCCCCCTGGCGGATGGTGGGTGAGGCACTGGATACCTATATCATATGCCAGGATGAAAGCGAGAATCTCTGGCTCATTGATAAGCACGCCGCCCATGAGCGCCTGCGCTTTAACGCCCTGAAGGAGCGGCAGGAGCCGCCCATGAGCCAGCTGCTGCTCCAGCCCCTGGCGGTGGATTTGGAGGCGGATGCCTACGCCGCCGCCCTGGCAAGCCTGCCCCTTTTGGAGGAGCTTGGCTTCTCCTGTGAGGATTTCGGCGCCGGGACGCTGCTGGTGCGTGAAGTTCCGGCGGATATCTGCCCGGAGGACGCCGCCGCCACCATAGAGGAGCTGGCTGAGGGCCTGCGTCTGGGCCGGGCCGACCCCGCCGCTGCCCGGGACCACCTCCTGCAGACCATGGCCTGCAAGTCCGCTATCAAGGCGGGGATGCACACCTCCCCTGCGGAGCTGCGGGCTCTGGTGGACCGGGTGCAATCCGGCGAAATTCAGTACTGCCCCCATGGCCGCCCCGTGGCGGTGAAGCTCACCCGCTATGAGATCGAGAAGATGTTCAAGCGGGCTTAGAACGGGTTTTTTGCTCCTAAATAAGATAATTTTGCACTTTTCCACAAAGTTTTCCACCTTTTCCCAGCGAGACCCGCCGCCCCGGCGGCAGAAAGATGTGACCGATTATGGCTGAACTGACCCCCATGATGAAGCAATACCTGGAAATCAAGGAGCAGAACAAGGACTCCATCCTGTTCTTCCGCTTGGGCGATTTCTACGAGATGTTCGGCGCCGACGCCCGGACGGCTTCCCGGGAGCTGGACCTGACCCTCACCACCCGAGACAAGGATAAGAATAAATCCTTTGACGAGAAGGTGCCTATGTGCGGCGTCCCCTACCACTCCTCTGACGGGTACATTGCCCGGCTCATTGCCAAGGGCTATAAGGTGGCCATCTGCGAGCAGACCGAGGACCCGGCCACGGCCAAGGGCCTTGTAAAGCGGGACATTATCCGGGTGGTCACCCCCGGCACCGTCCTGGACGACACCTCCCTGGAGGCCGGCCGCAGCAACTTCTGCGCCGCTGCCTGGCTGGGGGAGGATAAGGCCGGCTTTGCCGCCTGTGATATCTCCACCGGCCAGACCCATGCCACGGCCTTTTCCGGCCCCGACGCCGGTGTCCACCTGCTCAATGAGGTGGCCCGGTTCTCCCCGGCGGAGATCATCCTCAATGATGCCGCTGCCCGGGATGCCGCCCTGCAGGTGCTCACGGAGGATAAGCTCTCCTGCCACCGGGAGATTCGCGAGACCGATGGCCCCGCCGCCCGGACCCGCATCGCCGCTCAATTCGGGGAACAGGCCCTTTCGGACCTCCCTGCCGATAATTACGCTCCTCTCCTGGCCCTGGGCAATCTTCTGAATTATCTCCACGAGACCCAAAGGGGAGATCTACACCACATTGACACCCTGGACTTTTACCGTCAGGGCCAGTTCATGGAGCTGGATATCTCTGCCCGGCGGAACTTAGAGCTGACGGAGACCCTCCGCAGCAAGGAAAAAAAGGGCAGCCTCCTGTGGGTGCTGGATAAGACCAAGACCGCCATGGGCGCGCGGATGCTGCGCAGCTGGCTGGAAAGGCCGCTTCTCAGCGTCCGGGATATTGACCGCCGTGCGGATTGCGTGGAGCGCCTGGTAAATGACACCGTCACCCGGGAGGAGCTGGTTTTGGCACTCTCCGGTATCAGTGATATGGAGCGGCTCATGAGCCGCATCGTCTACGGCAGCGCCGGGGGCCGGGATGTGGTGGCCCTGCGGACCGCCATGGAAAAGCTCCCCGCTATCAAGGCGCTGCTGGCGGCCTTCCCCAAGGGCCGCCTCCACGAGCTCTACAGCACCCTGGACACCCTGGATGACCTGGCAAAGCGCATTGCCGATACCCTCCGGGACGAGCCCCCCTTCTCCGTCCGGGAGGGCGAGTTCATCCGGGACGGCTTCCACCCGGAGGTGGACCGGCTCCGGGGCATCCTCCACGGGGGCAAGGGCCTCATGACCTCTATGGAGGCCCAGGAGAAAGAGAAAACCGGCATCCGCACCCTGAAAATCGGCTATAACAAGGTGTTCGGCTACTATATCGAGGTGTCCAACTCCTTCAAGGATCAGGTCCCCGACACCTATATCAGAAAGCAGACCCTGGTAAACGGCGAGCGCTATATCACCCAGGAGCTGAAAAACCTGGAGAGCGATATTCTCACCGCCAGCGACCGGGTCTCCGCCCTGGAATATGAGCTGTTCACCGACCTGCGCACGGAGCTTGCCGGCCAGGTGTCCCGGATCCAGGCCAGCGCCTCGGCGGTGGCGGAGCTGGATAGCCTCTGTTCCTTGGCCGCTGTGGCCGTCAGCAACGGCTACTGCCGCCCCACGGTGGACGACTCCGGCGTCCTGGAGATTCACGACGGCCGCCACCCGGTGGTGGAAAAAATGCGCCCGGACGCCCTGTTTGTCCCCAATGACACCTACATGGGCGAAAAAGAGGGCCGGGCCGCCATCATCACCGGCCCCAATATGGCCGGTAAATCCACCTATATGCGCCAGGTGGCCCTCATCGTGCTTCTGGCCCAGATCGGCTCCTTCGTCCCGGCCAAAAGCGCCCGTCTGGGCGTGGTGGACCGTATCTTCACCCGCATCGGCGCCTCCGATGATCTCTCCGCCGGCCAATCCACCTTCATGGTGGAGATGACCGAGGTCAGCGATATTCTCCGCTCTGCCACCAAAAGCAGCCTGCTGATCCTGGATGAGATTGGCCGGGGTACCAGCACCTTTGATGGCATGAGCATTGCCCGGGCGGTGCTGGAATACTGCGCCGACCCCAAAAAGCTGGGGGCCAAGACCCTTTTTGCCACCCATTACCATGAGCTCACCGACATGGAGCACAGCCTCCCCGGTGTGCAGAATTACAACATCGCCGTCCGGGCCCGGGGGGAGGAGATCATCTTCCTGCGCAAGATCGTCCCCGGCGGCGCCGACCGCAGCTACGGTATCGAGGTGGCCCGCTTGGCGGGCCTGCCGGAGGGGGTCATCGCCCGGGCTAAGACCATTCTTCGGGAGTTGGAGACTGAGGCCGGCAAACCTCCGTCCCCTACTCGGGAGGAGACAGACCAGGTTTCCCTCTCCAATTTGGCTGAGAGCGAGGTAATTGACCGCCTCCGCCGGGAGCAGGTGGACACCCTCTCCCCGCTGGAAGCATTGAATCTGCTCTACGAATTAAAGCAAAAGCTGCAGTGACCGACCTGCCGCAGGGGCGACCCTGGCGGTCACCTGCCCGCTGCACTTCTTATTACGCATCTGTAGGGGGCGGCGGTTGCCCACCGTCGTGCCAACCGATTCCCGGCCACTGTCGTGGCCGCCAATCGGGGCACTTCCTCGAAACCGGCTCGCTTCATCTGCCACTGGCAGCGCTTCGCCGATTTCCCCGACGCCCCGCTTACTGCACTCCTTGAAACGTTTCCGTAGGGCGGGGTGCCCTCACCCTGCCGCCCGCTGCCCACTGTGCCCCTTGCAAAAAAAACGTGCCATTGCGAAGCCAGTGCGCACACTGGCTGTGGCAATCCGTAATACCCCTGCGCCCGCCTATGCCTCTGGCGGCTCCCTTTCTTTCTGCGGCGAAAGAAAGGGAGGAAAGAACGCCGTCAAACCAAGGTTTTGAAATCCTTTCCGCGGCTGAGGTGCCGTTCAAGTCGGCCCTTTCTGCCACGCGAATTGGAATAAGCAAATTTCGCGTCTTGCTTTCGTATCGTCTCTGCGTCTAATGCCGCGACGCGCTCCGCGCTTGTGCTGGCTTGGCCTGGCAGGGGTAAAGCCAGCGTCTACCGTGGGCATCGCCCCATACAAGCTGTTTTGTAGGGCGGGACCTATGTGTCCCGTCGCCCACCGCACTCGCTGCAAGACCCGTCATTGCGAGCCGGTGACCGACATCACCGGTGCGGCAATCCGCAATTCCATATCCCCCACGAAAGGAGCTTCCCCATGGACAACCGTGTTATCTGCGTCGTCGGCCCCACCGCCACCGGCAAAACCAAAATGGGCGTGGCCCTGGCAAAGCGCTTCGGCGGCGAGGTGGTGTCCGTGGACTCCATGCAGATCTACCGGGGCATGACCATCGGCACCACCGCTCCCACGGCGGAGGAAACAGAGGGCATCCCTCACCACATGGTGGCCGTGGCCGACCCGGCCGAGAGCTGGTCTGTGGCCCGATTCACGGAGCGGGCCGACCGCTGCATCCAGGATATCCTCTGCCGGGGAAGGCGCCCTGTTTTAGTGGGCGGCACGGGCCTTTATCTGGACTCCATCCTCTCCGGCCGGACCTTTGCCGCCGGGCACAGCGGCGGCGAGGTGCGAAGGGCCCTCCAAACGGAGCTGGCACAGGGCGGCATCGAGCCTCTTTACCGCCAATTACAGGCCATTGACCCCACAGCCGCCGCCCGCCTGCACCTGAGCGATGAAAAGCGCATCCTCCGGGCCCTGGAGGTCTTTCGGGAGACCGGCGAGACCATCACCGCCCACGATGCGCGCACCCGCCTCCGTCCCCCCAAGTACCGGGCCTATACCATCGGTCTTACCTTCCGGGACCGGGCCGATCTCTATGAGCGCATCGACTGCCGGGTGGATACCATGGTGGGGCAGGGACTTCTGCAGGAGGTGGAAGCCCTGCTTAAAAGTGGCCTGCCTGAAACCGCCACAGCCCTCCAGGCCATCGGCTATAAGCAGTTTTTGTCCGTCTACCGGGGCGACACCCCGGCCCGGGATGCCGTGGCAGAGGTGAAGCTCCGCTCCCGGCAGTACGCCAAGCGTCAGCTCACCTGGCTGCGCCGCAAGGAGGACATCCACTGGATTCTTTGGGAGAAAACCCCTGATTTCCCGGCGGGCCTCCAAAATGCGACAGAATATCTCCTCGCCCAGGGCTTAGGATAGACCCGGGCGGACAAGCATAGAAGCCTACCATGAATGGTATCGTCCGCACCAAAACATAGAAAAAGGAGCAGACGATATGCAAAAGGCGAATTTACAGGAAATTTTTCTCACCAAGGTGCGCAAGCAGGCCCTTTCCGTCACGGTATTTCTGATGAACGGCTTCCAGCTGCGGGGCACCATCACCGGCTTCGACAGCTTTTCCCTGGTGCTGGACAGCGACGGCCGCCAGCAGTTCATCTACAAGCATGCCATCTCCACCATCGTCCCCTTGCGCCCCATCTCTCTGCAGGAGGAGGCCGGAGACAATGAACAGCGGGACTGCCGAAAAAGTGAAAATACAACACCAACGGTAAAGTATCAAAAACTTAGGCAGGATGCTGAAACGGCCCTTTCCGCACCCTGAGCAAAGGAGCAGCCATGAGATCCACCCCCATTTTCAAAATATTATCCGCTGCGGTGCTGGCCGCCGTGGTGGTGTTGCTGGGTGTTCAGACGTACCGGTATTTCCACCGGCCCCTGTCCGTGTCCGCGGCCTATACCAGCCAGGTGTCGGATTCCATCTCCGTCACAGGCTGGGTGGTCCGGCAGGAGGCGGCTCTGCCGGAGGTTTCCGGCACGCTGCTGCGCCAGGTGCAGGAGGGGGAAAAGGTCCATGCGGGCCAAACCGTGGCTGTGTCCTACGCCAGTAAGAGCGCCTTGGAGACCGTGAAGGAGCTGGAGGATGCGGAGCTGAAGCTGCAGCAGCTTCAGTTTGCCCGCAGCTCCTTTTTGGATAGTGACGCCGCCCTGAGGGTGGACAGCGATGTGTCCGACAGCATTCTGGGGCTGCGCACCGTTGTGGCCGGGGGAGATTACTCTGTGGCTGCCGAGGCCATGGCCGGGGTAAAGACCGCCGTGTTAAAGCGCAGCTACAGCTATGAATCCCTGGATCAGATTGACGCGGAGATCGAGAGCACCCGCTCCTCCATCTCCTCGCTCCAGGACCGGCTCTCCGGCGCAACGGCGGTGCAGACCGCCGCTGCGGGCTATTTCAGCGGCTCCACCGATGGCTGCGAGGGGACGCTGACCCCAGCGTTTTTAGAGGGGGTCACCCCATCTCAGCTGAATGGCCTCTCCGCCTCTGCCGCCGTGAAGAACGCGGGCAAGATCATCACCAGCAGCACCTGGTACTATGCCGCCGTCCTGCCTGCGGCGGAGGCCGAGGGGCTGGAGGTGGGCCAGGAGGTCACCCTGCGCCTGAGCAAGGGTCTCAAGCAGGACGCCCCGGCGTATGTTCAATCCATCAGCAACCAGGAGGACGGCCAGGTGGCCGTTGTGTTTGCCTGCACCCGTTATATCTCTCAGGTAACGCTTCTGCGCCGCCAGCAGGCGGAGATCATTCTGCGGGAGTACAGCGGCATCCGGATCCCCACCGCCGCCCTGCGCATGGATGAATCCGGGCAGCTGGGCGTCTACTGTCAGATTGGCGCCTATGTGTACTTAAAGCCCGTGGACCTGATTTATAAGGGCAGCGGCTTCTGCCTGGTGCAGCGCGCCGAAGGCGCATCGGGAGAGCGGGCCCTGCGGCAGGGGGATCTGGTGATCTCCACGGCCCAGCAGCTTACGGACGGAATGATACTTCCGGACAGCTGACCCGAGCGCAGACAGAGAAAAATAGGGCGGCCCTGCTGCCTAAGGTGGTTAATTTTCTGCCGGAGGATCCCCCGGGGGACCTTCTACAGCTGAATAAAGGAGGAGTTTCCATGTCTATTTCCGAAAATATTGCCGCCATCCGGCGGGAGATTCACCTGGCTGCCGCCAAGACCGGCCGCGCCGGGGCGGATATAACCCTGGTGGGTGCCAGCAAAATGAATGACGCCGCTGCCTGCCGAGAGGCCATCGCCGCCGGCATCGACGTGCTGGGGGAAAATCGGGTCCAGGAGATGACCCAAAAGCTGGCTGAAAACGCTTATGACGGCGTGCCGCTGCACTTCATCGGCCATCTCCAGCGCAACAAGGTCAAGCAGGTGGTGGGTAAGGCAGCGCTGATTCAATCCGTCAGCTCCACAGCTTTGCTGGACGAGATCGAAAAGAACGCTGAAAAGCTTGGCATCGTCCAGGACATTCTGCTGGAGGTGAATATCGGCGGCGAGGAGGCCAAGAGCGGCTTTGCCCCCGGCGCCCTGAATGAGGCTGCCTGTTATGCCAAAACGCTCCCCCATGTGCGGGTGCTGGGCCTCATGACCATTCCCCCGGTGGAGACGGAGCTCCATGGGAATATGCCCCTTTTTGCACGGATGAAGGCACTTTATGTTGACATAAACAAAAATATATACGATAATAAATTAAAGTATCTTTCCATGGGCATGAGCGGGGATTATGCCGAGGCCATTGAGGCCGGCAGCAATATGGTCCGTGTGGGAACGGCCATTTTCGGCGCCAGAAATTACAGCAAGTAAATGCGGGAGGTTATATAGCCATGAGCTTGATGGACGAATTTAAGAAGATTATTCACCCTTACGATGATGAGGATTATGATTACGAGGAGGAGCAGCAGTTTCCCACCCAGCGGCCCGGTAAGGACTCCTATTTTGATGACCGGAAGGAGGACCGCCGGGGCGACGATCGCCGCAACAAGGTGGTAAACATCCACGCCACCACCCAGCTGAAGGTAGTGCTGGTGAAGCCGGAGCGCTTTGAAAACGCCTCCGAGATTGCAGACCACCTGCGGGAAAAGCGCACAGTGGTGCTGAATTTGGAGTCCACGAATAAGGATATCGCACGCCGCCTCATTGACTTTCTCTCCGGTGTGGCCTACGCCGGGGACGGCAAGATCAAAAAGGTCTCCGCCAACACCTACATCATCACGCCCTACTCTGTGGACCTCATGGGAGACCTCATCGATGAGCTGGAGAGCAGCGGCCTGTACCTGTAAGGACACGCAGCGGTTCAAAAGCCTCGCAGAGTTTGCCGCCCGCAGGCGGAAAAAAATTCAAATCATTTTCTCTCGCGACATGTGCGTGAGAGAAAATACCGCTCAGGCTGCCAGTGTGGAATTTTGCCGCAAGTCGGCAAAATTATGCGCGCAGCAGACTGCAAGCCTTTTGTCGGAAAAATCCAAAGGATTTTTCGACAGTTCCTGGCCTGTACCTGTAAGGGCTGCCGGACAGATAAGATAGTACGGAGGGATAGCTATGTTCACACCACAGGAAGTTTCCGAGAAAACGTTCCCCAAATCCCCATCCTTTTCCAGCGGGTATGACTTGGCCGCTGTGGATGAGTTTTTAGACACACTGACCGAGGACTATACCGCCCTGTATAAGGAAAACGCGGCGCTGAAAACCAAGCTGAAGATCCTGGCGGAAAAGGTGGAGGAATATCGCGCCACTGAGGACACCATGCGCTCCATGCTGCTGGCTGCTCAGAAGATGGCAGCCTCTATGACCGAGGAGGCCAAGGAAAAGGGCGAAAAGACCCTGGCAGATGCCCGGCAGGAGAGCGAGAGGCTCCTGACCGATGCACGAAACGCCGCCGACGAGCTCAACCGGGATCTGGCCCGCAAGACGGAAACGGCCCGGCAGAAGCTAAGCGCTGCCGAAACGGCCATGAAGGATTACATTGCTAAGAGCCTTGCCATGTGCCTGGACCAGGTGGATTACCTGGAAAAGCTGCCCCATAGTGAGCTGCCTGCGGCCCAGGCCCCTGCTCAGGAGCCCGCCGCTCAGGAGCCGGCGGCAGAGGCGGCCCCGGCCCCGGAGCAACCTGCCGAGGGCGAGGCGCCCCAGGAGACTGCCCCGGAGGAAAACCCCGCCCAGGAGCCGGCCCCCAGCCAGGATGCCGTCCAGTTGACCGAAAAGGATATTCTGGCGGCCTACGACGAGGAAAAGCCCGCCCAGCCGCTGCCGGCGGACACGGATTTTCGCTCCGAGTTCAAGCTGGATTTAGACGAGCTGAAGTTCGGCCGCAACTACGAGCCTGATAAATAAACGGGAAACCACGCCATGCAGAGGCTCGCAGCGCAAGCCTCTGCATGGTTCATTCCGCCTTCGTGTCCTGCTGCCCCGGATTTTTATAGTACCCCCCGACTTTGCGTAGAGGTGGGTTCCTGCCCCACCCCCGGACATATGCCGCACATTTTGCAAACGATGTCATTGCGAGCCGTTGGCCGGCGTCACTGGCGCGGCGATCCGCAATACCCTCTGTACTGCGTGCGCCGCACCCCCTATCACAACCAAAAGGAGATCCCCCCATGGAAAAACCCATCATTGCCCTGCTGTACGACTTTGATAAAACCCTCTGCACCACCGACATGGAGGACTATACCTTTATTCCTGCCCTGGGCTATCAGCCCGCCGAGTTCTGGAAAAAGGCCAATACCTTTGGCTTCACCAACCGTATGGACGGCCTGCTGGCCTATATGTATACCATGATCGAGGAGTGCCGGGCGCAAAATATTCGTCTGGATCGTGATTTCCTGGTGCGCTGCGGCCACGGCATAGAGCTGTTCCCCGGGGTGAAGGATTGGTTTGGCCGCATCAACGCCTTCGGCCGGAGCCTGGGTGTGGATGTGGAGCACTATGTCATCTCCTCCGGCCTGCGGGAGATCATCGAGGGCAGCGGCATCGCCCGGGAGTTCCGGGAGATCTACGCCTGTGAGTTCTTCTATGACCGGGACGGGCTGGCCTCCTGGCCCAAGCTGGATGTTAATTTCACCAATAAGACCCAGTTTGTCTACCGCATCAATAAGGGCGTGCTGGACGTGTCTGACGACCGCACCCTTAACGCCTCCATGCCCGATGACAGCAAGCGCATCCCCTTTACCAACATGATCTACATTGGCGACGGCCTATCCGACGTACCCTGCATGAAGATGATGCGGTCCTACGGCGGTGAGGCCATCGCCGTGTATCAGGAGGAGAACCGCCAGGGGGTGGAGGATCTGCTGAGCAAGGGCCGGGTGGATTTCATTTTCCCTGCGGACTATCGGGCGGGCACGGCCCTGGAGAGCACCGTGCAGAACATCATCCGCAAAATGGCCATCGTGGACGCCCTGACCGAGGAGAATGCCCGCCAGCTCCGGCAGACCGGGCGGGGCGACCTGCCCTACCAGGCCAGCCTGTTTGAGTAACAAAAGACATGCGGCAGGCACCGAGCTCCTGCCGCACTCCGTCCTCATGAAAAAGCGTCCGGGACCCTCAGGTCCCGGACGCTTTTTGCCGCACAGCGCACGGTTTTTTACAGATAGTTCAGCGGATCCACGGCGGTGCCGTTGACATATACGCCAAAGTGGCAATGGCTGCCGGTGCTGATGCCGGTGGAGCCCATGTAGGCGATGAGCTGGCCCTTGTACACATGCTCACCGGAGCCAACCAGCAGGCTGCTGCAGTGGGCGTACAGGGTCACCATGCCGTTGCCGTGGTCAATGCGGATCCGGTAGCCATAGCCGCCATCCCATCCGGAGGCAACCACGGTGCCGCCGTCGGCGGCGTAGATGGGCGTGCCGTACCTGGCTGCGATGTCCAGGGCGCCGTGGTTGGAGGAGGCCCCGGCCACGCCGATATCCCGGTAGCCGAAATAGGAGGTAATAATGCCGCTGCAGGGCCAGCGCAGGCTGCCCGTAGCCGCCCAGGAGGGCCGCTCCTTGGTACCCCGGGCCTGCAGCTCCGGGGTGGGCTGACTTAGGGTGACCGCTGCCACCACATCCCGGTTCACCTCGGCGCCGTTGATATAGGTGACGTTGGCGGTAACGTCCTCCTTGCCGTATACGCCGGGCTCCAGCACCTCGTAGTCACCCTCATAGATGGACGGGTCATCCTGGTATTCTACGCTGTAGGCCACATCCTGCAGATAGCTCTGCCGCTCCACATCCACCACTGTCAGGTAGGGAACAGCGTTGCTGATGGTCAGCGTATCGCCGGCATGGATCAGGTCGGATTGGTAGCCGGGATTCAGACTCAGGAGCCGTTCCACGCTCATCTCATGCTCCAGGGCGATGTCAAAGAACGTGTCCCCGCTCTGCACGGTGTAGGTCACGGCGCCCTCCTTGGTGGCGTTAAGCTTTTCGGCAATGTAGCCCAGATTCATCATCAGGTCGGCGGACACATACTCCTGACGAATGTCCACATCCTCCACGAAATAGCACTCCACGGTCTGGTCGGTGATATAGCCGGTTTTCAGCTGCTCCAGCAGCTCCTCCATGGCGCCCTCATACTCCGTGGCTGCCACAGGCTCGTCATCCACATACAGCACATAGCCGTAGGCCACCTCTCCCAGCTGCCGGGAGAGCTTTGCCTCAAACTCCTGCTTGGTCTGCACGGTGCTGCGGGGCACGATGCGGGTCTTTCGGGTCAGCAGGGAGGTGTCCACGGTGTAGCTGTCGTAGCCAAGGGTCTGGCAGGTAACGTCCTCAATATCTGCCGCCGCCTGGCGCACGACCCGGCCGGAGGCCACGGTGCCCAGGTTCATGCCGTCATAGCTTACCGTTACACCGATGGTGTACAGACTCAGGGTCACGGCGATGGCGGCCACGGCCACAGCGGAGCCTAAAAACCAGGCCGGGTGCAGCTTGATCCGCTCAAACAGCACCTGCCAGCGGTTTCCGGTCCGGATGCGGAAGCGGCGAATACGGTACAGCCGTTCCCGGAAGCGGCTGGCAAACCGGGGGATATTGCCCCAAATAAAAAGTATGGCCTGGGCCAGCTTGTGGTCCGACTCCGGAAAGCGCTGGGCTCTCCGCTCCCGCACCATAAAGCGCAGGGCCTGCCGCAGCTGTTCCCATTTCCGCCGCAGCAGCTGCACCGTCCGGCGGGCCAGACCCTGCAGATCCGTATAGCGCTGCAGCAGGTCCGGGTGCTCGCCCAAATACCATATTATTTTTTTCGGCCCTTCCGAAAGCCGCTCCAAAATTCTCATATAAAAAAACCATCCTAAAGGTTACAAAATAGTTACAAAATAACTATACCGCATTTTGCGCTCCACGTCAAGGCAAAAAGACCGGAAGATCTGCCTTTTTTGTGGTAAAAGTAAAAAATACCCGTTTACAATTCGTATAAAATGCGGTATAATTTACTCCTTGTATAAGAAAAGGAGAGGAAGGGACAACCTGATGGTAACTGATTTTTCCCGGACCTTGAGTCTGCTGCGGCAAGAGCGGGGCATATCCCAGCGCAAGGCGGCCTCGCAGCTGGGCATATCCCAGGCGCTGCTGAGCCACTATGAAAACGGCATCCGCGAGCCGGGCCTTGCGTTTGTGGTGAAGGCATGTGACTATTACCGTGTGTCGGCGGACTATCTTCTGGGCCGCACCTTGAGCCGGGACGGCGCCATTATCGTGGCGGACGACCTGTATGATTCCACGGACGAAAAGGGCAACCTTCGGGGCAGCATCATGGCCACCCTGCAGAAAAAGCTGGTGGTAAACACCACCAACCTTCTCTTTGACCTGCTGGGCAAAACGGGCAACCGCAGCGCCATAACCGCCGCAGGCGACTATCTCAGCGGGGGGCTTTACCTGCTGCTGCGGCACCTGTACCGCCGAGGCGGGGGCAATGAGGAACTGTTCGGCGTGGCTGCCGATGCCTTCGATGCCGGCGCGGTGGAGGCGGATATGGCTGCCAGCCGCATGCACTATCAGCTGGCCCTGCATGGGGCGGACGGCCAGTGTCCCAGCCTGACGGCTGAGTCCCTCACCGCCTATCCGGGCCTGGGACAGAGTGTGGCCCAGGTAGTGCATAACACCGATGAGCGCTGCAAAAAGCTGTCGGAGATATAGCGTAAGGTGTCATTATGAATTTACAGGGGCGGACGGCCCTGTCCGCCCAAACCGGGCTTGTGCAAATTTCCCCACGATAATCTATCGGCAAGCGGCGCACAGGGGTCGGCCTCCCGGACGACCTGAAACCAGGCTTGCACCGCACCTCATGCAAAAAACCATGTCATTGCGAAGCCAGTGCGCACACTGGCTGTGGCAATCCGCACTTCCCGACTACGGTCTTGCCTCCGGCGGCTCCCTTTCTTTCTGCGGCGAAAGAAAGGGAGGAAAGAACGCCGCCAAAACCATTGGTTTTGGAATCCTTTTCGCGGACAGGATACAGCAAGATCCGGAACTCTCCAACCACGCGAACTTAGCACTGCAAAATTCGCGCCTTGCTTTCGCATAGCCTCTGCGTCTCTATCCGCGACGCGCTCTGCGCTTGTGCTGGCCTGGCGGGACGGGGGAAACCTCTGCGTCTGCCGTGGGGCGGCGTGAGGGGACACCGCCCTACGGAGGTCTATCGGCAAACGGCGCACAGGGGTCGGCCTCCCGGACGACCTGAAACCAGGCTTGCACCGCACCTCATGCAAAAAACCATGTCATTGCGAAGCCAGTGCGCACACTGGCTGTGGCAATCCGCACTTCCCGACTACGGTCTTGCCTCCGGCGGCTCCCTTTCTTTCTGCGGCGAAAGAAAGGGAGGAAAGAACGCCGCCAAAACCATTGGTTTTGGAATCCTTTTCGCGGACAGGATACAGCAAGATCCGGAACTCTCCAACCACGCGAACTTAGCACTGCAAAATTCGCGCCTTGCTTTCGCATAGCCTCTGCGTCTCTATCCGCGACGCGCTCTGCGCTTGTGCTGGCCTGGCGGGACGGGGGAAACCTCTGCGTCTGCCGTAGGGCAGCGTGAGGGGACGCCGCCCTACGGGGGTCTATCGGCAAGCGGCGCGCAGGGGTCGGCCTCCCGGATGACTTGAAACCGGGCTTGCACCGCACCTTATGCAAAAACCATGTCATTGCGAAGCCAGTGCGCACACTGGCTGTGGCAATCCGTAATACTAAAAACAAATTTCCATCATCGGAGGTCATAGTGTATGTACGATCAATCCCACATCCGCAACTTTTCCATCATCGCCCACATTGACCACGGCAAATCCACCCTGGCAGACCGCCTGCTGGAGCTGTGTGACGCCGTGCCCGAGCGGGAGATGGAGAACCAGCTCCTGGACAACATGGACCTGGAGCGTGAGCGGGGCATCACCATCAAATCCCGGGCCGTCCACCTTTATTATAAAGCGAAAAACGGCGAGACCTATGCCCTGAACCTTATTGACACCCCGGGCCATGTGGACTTCAATTATGAGGTCTCCCGCTCCTTGGCCGCCTGCGAGGGTGCGGTGCTGGTGGTGGATGCCACCCAGGGCGTAGAGGCCCAGACCCTGGCCAATACCTACCTGGCCCTGGACCACGACCTGGAGATCCTCCCGGTTTTCAACAAGATCGACCTCCCTGCCGCCGACCCCCTGAAGGCCAAGCAGGAGGTGGAGGACATCATCGGCCTGCCGGCCCTGGATGCCCCGGAGATTTCCGCCAAAAACGGCGTGAATATCGATGCTGTCCTGGAGGACATCGTGGCAAACGTCCCCGCCCCCAGCGGCGACCCCAACGCCCCCCTCCAGGCCCTGGTGTTTGACAGCCAGTATGACCCCTATGTGGGCGTGGTGGTGTATTTCCGTATCCGCCAGGGCACTCTGCGCCGCGGCCAGACCATTCGCCTTATGGCCACCGGCGCCCAGTATACCATCCTGGAGTGCGGCTACCTAAAGCCCCTGGGCAACGAGCCCACAGACGCATTGCAGGCCGGGGAGGTGGGCTATTTCACCGCCTCCATCAAGACCGTCAAGGACACCCAGGTGGGCGACACCGTTACCGACGCCGAAAACCCCGCCCCGGAGCCTCTGCCCGGCTATCGGCCCGCCCAGTCTATGGTCTACTGCGGCATCTACACCGAGGATGGCAGCAAGTATCCGGACCTGCGGGACGCCCTGGAAAAGCTCCAGCTCAACGATGCCTCCCTGACCTTTGAGCCGGAAAGCTCCGTGGCTCTGGGCTTCGGCTTCCGCTGCGGCTTTTTGGGGATGCTCCATATGGAGATCATCCAGGAGCGCCTGGAGCGGGAGTTCAACCTGGATCTGGTCACCACTCTCCCCTCCGTTATTTACCATGTGTATAAGACCGACGGCACCCTGGTAAAGGTGGATAACCCCCACAATTATCCCGACCCCGCTGTTATCGAGCATGCCGAGGAGCCCTATGTGAAGGTCTCCATCATCGCCCCCAACGAGTATGTGGGCAATATCATGCCCATGTGCCAGGACCGCCGGGGCGAATTCAAGGATATGCAGTATCTGGACACCCACCTGGTGGAGCTGCACTATCAGATGCCCCTGAATGAGATCATCTACGACTTCTTCGATACCCTCAAGGCCAATACCAAGGGCTACGCCAGCCTGGACTATGAGCTCTCCGGCTACCGGCCCAGCGACCTGGTGAAGGTGGACCTGCTCTTAAACGGCGACGGCGTGGATGCCCTGAGCTTTATTGCCCATAAGGATAAGGCCTATCCCCGGGCCCGTCGCCTGTGCGAAAAGCTGAAGGATAATATCCCCCGCCAGCTCTTTGAGGTGCCCATCCAGGCGGCCATAGGCGGCCGCATCATCGCCCGGGAAACGGTGAAGGCCATGCGCAAGGACGTCCTGGCCAAGTGCTACGGCGGCGATATCACCCGCAAGAAGAAGCTGCTGGAGAAGCAGAAGGAAGGCAAAAAGAAGATGCGGAATTTGGGCACCGTCCAGGTCCCCACAGAGGCCTTCATGGCCGTGCTGAAGCTGGACAGCGACTGATCTTTTTGCCTTCCGGCGCGGGGCAGCGCGCCCGCCGCTGTGCGGCGTGAAATGAAATAAAACTCACCTGTGAGAGGATCAAAGATCCTTTCACAGGCAAAAAGAAGATGCGGAATTTGGGCACCGTCCAGGTGCCCACAGAGGCATTCATGGCGGTGCTGAAGCTGGATAGTGAGTGATCTTTTGGCCTTCCGGCGCGGGGCAGCGCGCCCGCCGCCTGCTGGCACAAAAATTACAATCCTATTACCGGGAAAACAGAGCTTCTCCGGCAATCTATGAGAAGGTGTAACGTTTGAATTTTACATCTGCTGGGGCCTGGCCTATGGCATTTTGTGCGTCATAGAGCGCACACCCCGGTTTAAGCGTCTGCAGAGCCGCCGCTGGAGAGCTGCGACCTGTCCCTGGCCGATACGGTGACCATAACGGGCGGCGCCGCGGAGGAGCTGCCGGACCTAATTCAGACCTGCAGAACGGCGTCCTATATCTTTTTTGAATAAAAAGAAAGACTCCATTTCGGGGAACTGGACAGCAGGGGAAAACAGCTGTATAATATATGTACCATGGATCCGGTGGATCGATGGCATTGTGCAAAAGTGAGAGGAGAACGGAAATGAAACGCGAAGTATTGCTGTTGGGCGACCCGGCATTGTACGAGGTCAGCGCCGCCGTCACCCGGGGGGAGCTGGAGCAGCTGCGCCCGGATATTGAGGATATGTTTGAGTGCCTGCAGGATGCGGGCTTTGGCCACGGCATCTCGGCCCCGCAGATCGGCATCCGCAAGCGCCTGATTTGCCTGGACCTGGACGGCGTGCGCCGGGTCATCGTGAACCCCACCCTGGAGCTGGTGGGCAGCGAGACCATGGAGCTTATGGATGATTGCCTGTGCTTCCCCGGGCTGCTGGTGAAGGTGCGGCGCAACCGCCGCTGCATTGTCCGCTACCGGGATGAAAACTGGCAGGTACAGGAGCTTGCCTGTGAGGACTATCTCTCTGAGCTGATCCAGCACGAGTATGACCATCTCAACGGTGTCCTGGCCACCATGCGCGCCGTGGACGGCAAGGCCTTCGTGATGAAAAAGCCCGCTGCCAAGTAATAAAAGAAAAAGCAGCCGCCCGGCGGGGAAATATCCCATCGGGCGGCCGTTTTTGCATAAAAGAGGGCGGCAGGAACATCCTGCCGCCCTTCGGCGTGTTAAAAAGCCTCGCAGAGCTTGCCGCCCGCAGGCGGCAAAGCCGTCAGATCATTTCCTGTTGCGACATGTGCGTGGGGAAAAAATATCCCTCAGGCTGCCAGTTTGCAATTTGTGCGCCTACGGCACACAAACTATGCGCGCAGCAGGCTGCAAGCCTTTTGCCGAAAAATCCGGAGTTTTTTCGGCAGTTCAGAGGGATCAATATTCCTTTGCCTGCTCCTCGCCGTTGAGGACCCGGAGGGCAGCCTGGGCCAGGGCCAGCAGCTCGTCCTCGCCGGGATAGACGGTGACGGGGGCAATCCACTCCACCATATCCTTCAGGGCGTGGACGGTCTCCTTGCCGTAGGCGATGCCGCCGGTGAGAATGATCTGATCCACCTGGCCGTGCATAGCGGCGGCCATGGCGCCGATCTCCTTGCCGATCTGATAGTGGAAGGCGTCGATGACCTCGGCCACCTTGGCATCGGTCTCGGCCATCTTCAGCAGGTCGCGCATATCGGTGCTGCCGGCATAGGCCACCAGACCGCCGCGGCCTACGAACATCTTCCGCAGCTCAGCCTCGGTATAGTCACCGGAGA
>OGXT01000873.1_pt1 | contig 33604 bp, 34 predicted proteins | sample 1576361 | NCBI WGS metagenome assembly OGXT01 (sample SAMEA3541514, study PRJEB24748) | human gut metagenome | biome: human gut; feature: human-associated habitat; material: faeces | place: China | collected 2012 | reverse complement strand
GGCCGCGCCCCAGGGCGACGCCCCCAAGAAGGGCAAGGGCAAGAGCGGCAAGAGCAAGCATCCCGGCCGCAACGAGGCCGAAGACATATAACCGCACGGGCACGCCCTGCGGTCCTCTCACGCGGCCGCAAGGCCGCTTCGTCATCACCCGCCCGTGACGGCGGTTTCCGGCCCCGGCCGGTACACCAGGAAATTTATGCCGCCCTGTGCGGCAGCCGGAGGTAGCAATGAACCTTGAACTCAAAAAGGCCATTGACCAGATCAGCAAAGACAAGGGCCTTGACCGCGACATGCTCATCAAGACGCTTGAAGATGCCGTGCGCACCTCGGTGCAGCGCCGCTTCAGCGAAGATATGGATGTGGAAGTCCGGTACAACGACAACACCGGCGACATCGAAGTCTACCAGTTCAAGATCGTGGTGGAAGACGGCGAGGTCGAGAACGAAGACACCCACATCGGCATCACCGAAGCCCGCACCCATGATCCCTCCGTGCAGATCGACGACGAAGTCGGTTTCCGCGTGAAGGTGGAAGACCTGGGCCGCATCGCCGCCCAGTCCGCCAAGCAGGTCATCATCCAGCGCATGCGCGACGCCGAGCAGGAGATCATCTACGACGAGTACAAGGACCGCATGGGCGAGATCGTCTCCGGTATCGTGCAGCGTCGCGACAAGGGCGGCTGGGTGGTCAACCTGGGCCGCACCGAAGCCATCCTGCCCCGCGAGGAACAGATCCCCCGCGAACACTACAAGCGCAACGACCGCGTGCAGGCCATCATCATCGACGTGCGCAAGGAAGGCCGCGGCCCGCAGGTGGTCGTCTCCCGCGCGCACCGCGACTACATGGCCGCCCTGTTCCGCCGCGAAGTGCCCGAAGTGGACGACGGCGTGGTGCAGATCATGGGCGTGGCCCGCGACCCCGGCTCCCGCGCCAAGGTGGCCGTGCTCTCCCGTGAACGTGATGTGGATCCCGTGGGCGCCTGCGTGGGCGTGCGCGGTTCGCGCATCCAGAACATCGTGCAGGAACTGCGCGGCGAACGCATCGACATCGTGGTCTGGAGCCCCGATATCGCCACCTACGCCCGCAACGCCCTGGCCCCGGCCATGGTCTCCCGCATCGTGGTGGACGAAGAAGAGAACCTGCTGGAAGTCATCGTGCCCGATGACCAGCTGACCAACGCCATCGGCCGCAAGGGCCAGAACGTCAAGCTGGCTGCCCGCCTGCTGGGCTGGAAGGTCGATATCTTCACCGAGACCCGCTACAACGAGGCCAATGCCATCGGCCACGGTCTGGAGCAGGTGGCCAGTGTGGCCGAAGTCTCCATGAACCAGCTGCTGGAAGCGGGCTACACCTCGCTGGACCTGCTGCGTCAGGCCACTGACGAGGAACTGTCCGACAAGCTGGCCATCTCGGACAGCCGCATCGCCGACCTGCGTTCGGCCATCAACTTCCTGGCCCCCGTGGCCGAGCCCGAACCCCGGGCCGCTGAGGAAGAAACGACCGACGCCGGCAACGGCGAAAAAGTCCAGGATGGTGATGAAGACTAGCCCCGACGCGCCCGCCGAGGGCTGCGAAGGGCCAGTGAGAATGTGCGTCATCTGCCGCCGCCGTTTCGCCAAGGCGGCACTGACGCGCCACGTGCGCGACGCGCACGGAAATTTGATTATCGACGCGCCGCAGACCAGTCCGGGCAGGGGCTGGTACCTGTGTGACGATCCGGCCTGCGCGGCACGATTCGCCAAGTTCAGACCGTCCAGACGGCGCAAGGGGGAAAAGTAATGTCGGATAGTAAAATCAAAATCAAGGATCTTGCCACTGAGCTCAAGATGGATGCCAAGGAACTGCTGCAGGAGCTGCAGTCCATGGGCTTCAACGTCAAGAGCGCCCAGGGCTCCATCCCCATGGAAGAAGTGAGCGGGGTTCGCGACCGTGTGGCCGAGAACCGCCAGCGCAAGGCCGACCGCAAGGACGATCAGCCCACGGTCATCGTGCGCCGCCGCCGCGTGAAGGACGAAGCCCCGGCCGAAGAACAGCCCGTGGCCGAGACCAAGGCCGAAGCCGCGCCCGAAAAGGCTCCCGAGCCGGCCGCCCCGGTGGAGACGCCCGCGGCCCGCGTGATCTCCGTCCCCGAGCCCGAAAAGGCTCCCGAGGTCAAGCCCGAACCTGTGAAGGCCGAACCCAAGGCCGAAAAGACTCCCGAACCCGTCGCCCCGGTGGAAACGCCTGCACCGGCTACGGAAGCACCCAAAGCCCCTTCGGAGCCGACGCCGCTGCCTGCCAAAGAGCCACCGAAGCCAGCCATGGTGCCCGAAACCGCCCCGCAGACAGAACAGACGGTGCACCATCCGGTCGCGGTCACACATCCCGCCCCGCACACCCCGGCCAAGCCCCGCGGCGGTCTGATGGACCTTTTTGAACAGTTCCACCACTGGCTCCGCCCCAAGCGCTGAGACCACGCCCTCACAGAGAACGATGCTCTGTGGGGGTGTTTTTGTTCTCCGAACGGGATGACCGGCATAAAATACCCCCAAGGGAGGAATGTGCGATGCGGGCAGAAATGGGACGAGCAGGCAGAAAGAAGATCCTCAGGCGGGCAGCGGCGACCGGAGTGCTGGCGGCGCTGTTGCTGGGGCTGGTGGCAGGCGTCGTGCTCCCGGCACGGGCTAAAAGTGCAGAACGGGCGGCCCCGGCGGGTGCGTCGCTGGAACCGGCAAAGCCGAGCGAAGCGCTCTGCTTTCCGCTGGGGACCACGGCGTTCCGCGTTTCGGACGCCTATGGCTGGCGGGCAGACCCCTTCACCGGGGCAGAAGCCTTTCACCGCGGGGTAGACCTTGCCTGCGCAGAGGGGACGCCCGTTCTGGCGGCGCTGGGCGGCACCGTGACCGCCGCCCGCCGCAGCGGGACCTACGGCAACTACCTGCGCATCTCGCACCCCGGCGGGCAGGAGACGGTCTATGCCCACATGCAGTATCTCTATGTCCGGGCAGGGGAGGTCGTGTCTGCGGGCCAGTGCCTGGGGACCGCCGGGCAGACGGGCCGGTCTACCGGTGCCCATCTGCACTTTGAATTTCTGACACAGGGCACCCGGTACGACCCGGCCAAGGCGCTGGGCCTGCCATGAAGCGGGCGCTGCGCATCGGGCCGCTCATCTTCCGGGACCCGGTCCTGCTCTGCGGGGCCCTCTATGTGCTGCTCTGGTTCGACGCCAGCGGCTTTCTGCGGCTGGGGCTGTGCGCGGCCTTCCTCCACGAGTGGGGGCATATCCTGGTCTACTGGGCGATGTTCCGCACATTCCCGACCATCGAAGTGACTCTGACCGGCTTCTGTATGCGCACACGGGGCTGCAGCATGACGCCGCAGCAGACGTTTTGGCTGGCCGCAGCCGGGCCGCTGACGAACGTTCTGCTGGCGGCTCTCTGGGCCGTCCGGCTGGAACAGGAGACCACCATCCGGGGCAGCGCATTCTGGGCGGCCAATCTCCTGACCGGGGCATTCAACCTCCTGCCCATCCCGCCGCTGGATGGGGCGCAGATGGGCCTTGCCCTCCGGGAGGCGCTGCGGCAGCGAAATCAAGGATTGCAATTCCCCCGGAAATCGGGTAAAATAAAACGAATGAAAAAACGTTCTGTCAATGGAGGAACTTGATGTTTGACCCGAAACTGAAAGAAGCGCTGGGCCGGGTGCAGAAGCCGGGCCGCTATACCGGCGGCGAGCCGGGCAGCGTGTACAAAGACAAAGAGAAGATGGATGTCCGGTTTGCGTTCTGCTTCCCGGATACGTATGAGGTGGGCATGTCCTTCCTCGGCGAGAAGATTTTGTACGAGCTGCTCAACAGCCACGCGAACTGGTGGTGCGAGCGCGCGTTCATGCCCTGGCTGGATATGAAGGCGGAGATGGAGCGGCTGGGCCTGCCCCTTTACACCATGGAGAGCAAGGACCCGCTGACCGCCTTCGATGCCGTGGGCTTTACCCTGCAATATGAGCTTTCCTATACCAACATCCTGGCCATGCTGGACCTGGCGCACATCCCGTTCTATGCCAAGGACCGCGACGAGAGCTGGCCGCTCATTGTGGCGGGCGGCCCCTGCGCCTGCAACTCCGAGCCCATCGCGGATTTCTTTGATGTCATCCAGCTGGGCGAGGGCGAGAACCAGCTGCCCGGCATCTGCGCCGAGATCGAAAAGGCCAAAAAAGAGGGCGGCGTCTCCAAACAGGAGCTGCTCCGCCGCATTGCCAAGATCCCCGGCATCTACATTCCGGCTTTCTACGACGTGGCATATCAGGAAGACGGCCGTGTGAAGTCCATCACGCCCAACGAGCCGGACATCCCGGCCGTCATCACCAAGGCCATCATCAAGGACCTGAACGAGTTTGCGCCCCCGACGAACTTCGTGGTGCCTATGGTGGGTGCCATCCAGGACCGCGCCAGCATTGAGGTGCTGCGCGGCTGTGTGCGCGGCTGCCGCTTCTGTCAGGCGGGCTTTTTGTATCGCCCCATGCGTCAGCGCGACGCGGGTCTGCTGAACCGGGCGGCAAAGGACCTCTGCGCCAACACCGGCTACGAGGAACTGAGCCTGTCCAGCCTGTCCACCTCCGACCACAGCCAGCTCGAAGAACTGCTGGACGACCTGAACGAGTGGGCACCGCAGGAGCACGTCAGCCTGTCGCTGCCGTCTCTGCGCATGGACAACTTCTCCCAGAGCCTCATCGAAAAGACCACCAAAGTGCGCAAGAGCGGCCTGACCTTTGCGGCCGAGGCCGGTACCCAGCGCCTGCGCGATGTCATCAACAAGAACGTCACCTGGGATGAGATCGAAAAGACCTGCTCCATCGCGTTTGCCAACGGCTATTCCTCGGTCAAGCTCTACTTCATGATGGGCCTGCCCACCGAGACGATGGAGGACATCGAGGGCATCGCCGAGACGGCCCAGAAGGTCGTGGACCTCTACTATAATACGCCCCATGCCAAGGGCCGCGGGGTGCAGGTGACCATCAGCTGTTCCTGCTTTGTCCCCAAGCCCCACACGCCCTTCCAGTTCGTCCCCATGGATACGGAGGAGATGCTGCGCGAGAAGCAGAAGCATCTGGTGGAGTGCGCCCGTGCCCGCAGCCGGAAGATCCGGGTCAACTACCACGACAGCAAGACCAGCTTCCTGGAAGGCGTATTCGCCAAGGGCGACCGCCGTCTGGCCCCGGTCATCCTGGAAGCCTACAAGCGCGGCTGCTTCTTTGACGGCTGGGACGAGTGCTTCCGGTACGACACCTGGATGCAGACCTTCGCCGACCTCGGCGTGGACCCGTTCTTCTACTGCCAGCGCCCCATCGGCCTGGACGAGGTGACCCCATGGAGCCACATGGACTACGGCGTCACCCACGAATATCTGGTGCGGGAGTATCAGAAGGCCCTTGCGGCCCAGACCACCCAGCCCTGCAACCGTGCCTGCCACGGCTGCGGCGCCAACCATCTGTTAGGAGGGCCCTGCTTTGATTACAGTCAGAATCTCGTTTGAAAAGAAAAATGAGGCCTCCTACATCTCGCTGCTGGACATGCAGCGGGTGATGCAGCGGGTGCTCAAGCGCAGCAGCCTGCCGGTGTGGCATACGCTGGGCTTCAACCCCCATATCTACATGACCTTTGCCTGCCCGTTGTCGCTGGGGCAGGAGAGCGCATGCGAGTGCGTGGACGTCAAGACCGAGGCCGAAGCCCCGGATTTTGAGCAGTGGAAGACGGCCCTGAATGCCATCATGCCCGCCGGTATCGTGGTCACGAAGGTGGCCCCCGTCGAGATGAAGGCCGACCTCATCGCCTATGCCTGCTACGAGGTCCGTTATCCGGCTGCGCGAAAGGCTGCACTGGAAGCGTACAATGCGCTGGAAAGCGTCCCGGTGGAGAAAAAGAGCAAGCGCAAGGTCAAGACGGTGGAACTGAAGGAGTTTGTGCCTTCGCTGGACCTGACGGAAGAAGGGGAGCAGGTGCGTTTTTCCATCTGCCTGCCCGCTTCGCAGGAGCTTACCCTGAACCCTGCCCTGCTCACGGCGGCACTGGAAGCGACCTTCGGCGTCCCGGCGGCGGAGGCCAGCATCCTGCGCACCCATTTCCTGACGGCAGAAAAGACGCTGTTCGCCTGAGAAGAATGTCTTTTGGGCAGAACAGAAAATTTTTGGGATTATTTTGGACGAATCGCTTGCATTTGCGGGCGATTTGTGCTATCCTATTAAGGCGTTAGTGTCCGCTGAAACCACAGCGGGGTTAATGACACGATATCATTAAACGGGCGGTCCTCTGGCGGCGGCGAGCCGTGCATGAACGTCTAAAAACAAATGGAGGATTCAAAAATGGACGCACTGAAGATTATTTCTGAAGGCAGCATCAAGGCTGAAAAGCCTCAGTTCAACGTTGGCGACACCGTCCGCGTTGATGTTCGTATCAAGGACGGCGATCGTGAGCGTATCCAGGCTTTCGAGGGCACTGTCATCGCAAAGAAGCACGGTGGTGTTGCTGAGACCTTCACCGTTCGCCGCGTTTCCTACGGCGTTGGTGTCGAGCGTGTCTTCCCCATCAACAGCCCCTTCGTTGAGAAGGTCACGGTTGTCCGCAAGGGCAAGGTCCGCCGCGCAAAGCTGTTCTACCTGCGTGGCCGTACTGGCAAGGCTGCCAAGGTCAAGAGCGATATTTGATGATCCCCGCGTAAAACGGGAGAAAAGGGACAACTTGTTGTCCCTTTTTTCTTTATTTGTCGGGTATTGCCCGGCAAACTGGATTGAGAGGTGCATCGGGAAATGGAAAAACAGACGGCACAGCAGCCAAAAACTGCAAAAGGCCAGGGCGCATTTGAATGGTACGAGGCGCTGATCTCGGCGGCTCTGGTGCTGGTGCTCATCTTTTCGTTCTTTTTCCGGATCATTCAGGTGGATGGTGAGTCCATGGTGCCCACCCTGCAAAACGGTGAAAAGCTCATCGTCTGGGGTGCCGGGTACGAGCCCCAGCGCGGAGATGTGGTCATCGTGGACAGCTACACGCCCTATGGCAAACCGCTGGTCAAGCGGGTCATCGCCAAAGGCGGCGACACCATCTGCATCGACTACGAGACCGGCACCGTCGCTGTGAACGGCGAAGTGCTGCGGGAGGATTACATCGCTGAGCCGACCTATCTCGGCTATGATGTGGAGTTCCCGTACACCGTGCCGGAGGGCACCGTTTTCGTCATGGGCGACAACCGCAACAATTCGCTGGACAGCCGCTCGTCCTACGTGGGCTGCATTGATGAACGTGATATTCTGGGCAAGGTGCTGCTCTGCTTTTTGCCCGTTTCGGATTTTGGAGTGGTAAAATGAACAATCAGGATACCCGGTTCGCAAACCAATATAACATCCAGTGGTTCCCCGGCCATATGACCAAGACGCTGCGGATGATGGAGCAGGAGATCCAGCATGTGGATGCAAGCCTCGTGCTGCTGGATGCCCGCATCCCGCTCTCCAGCCTGAACCCGGAAATCGAGCGGATCACGGCCCGGAAGCCCAAGCTCTATGTGCTGAACAAGGCCGACCTGGCCGACCCCGTTGTGACAGAGGCGTGGATCCGGTACTTCCGTGCCGCCGATGCCGGCTGTGTGGCCATCAGCGCCAAGCAGAAGGGCGGGGCCAAGGCAGTCCAGGCCGCCATCGAAAAAGAACTGGCTGGTCTGCTGGCGCGCCGTCAGGTGCGCGGCATGGGCGGTGCCAAGACGCAGGTGATGCTCTGCGGCATCCCCAATGTGGGCAAATCGACCTTTATCAACACGTTTGCGGGTTCGGCCCGCGCCAAAGCCGCCGACCGCCCCGGCGTGACCAAGGGCAAGCAGTGGGTCAGCACCGAGAAGTTCGACCTGCTGGACATGCCCGGTGTGCTCTGGAAAAAGTTTGATTCCAAGACCATCGCCTCCAATCTGGCCTTCATCGGCTCTATCAAGGACGACATCCTGGATGTGGAGGAGCTGGCGATGAACCTGCTGGACGAGGTGCGCCGCAATTACCCCGACCTCGTGGGCCAGCGCTACAAGCTGGACGCCGAGACGATGGCGCTGCCGCCCTATGAGCTGATGGAAGCCATCGGCCGCAAGCGCGGCCTGCTGGTGCGCGGCGGCGAGGTCAACACCGAGCGCTGTGCCATCATGCTGGTGGACGAGTTCCGCGCCTGCAAGTGGGGCAGGATCTCGCTGGAGTGCCCGCCCCAGCGGGACGACCTTGCGGACTTTTCACAGGAGGACGACGAATGAAACGGCGTTCCGACGAAGAGATCTCCGCACCGCTGTATGCGTATGACGCAGCCATTCGGGCAGAATACGGCTGCTTTGCCGGGGTGGACGAAGCCGGGCGCGGCCCGCTCTGCGGCCCCGTCTGCGTGGCTGCCTGCATCCTGGACCCGGAACACCCGGTCTACGGCATCAACGACTCCAAAAAGCTGACCGAGAAAAAGCGGGAAGCCCTGTTTGACGAGATCATCGAAAAAGCGCTGGCTTACAAGATCGTTTTCGTGGGGCCGGAGATCATCGACCGCGACAACATCCTCAACGCCACCATGGGCGGGATGCGGCAGGCCGTGGAAGAATTGGACATCGTGCCGAACCTTGTCCTCATCGACGGTAACCGCACCCCGGCCGGGCTGACCATGCCTGCACAGCCGGTGGTCAAGGGCGACGCGACCAGCGCCAGCATCGGCGCGGCCTCGGTGCTGGCCAAAGTCAGCCGGGACCGCTACATGCTGGAACTGGACCGCCAGTACCCGCAGTACCAGCTGGCCAAACATAAGGGCTACCCGACAAAGCTCCACTATGAGCTGATCGCACAATACGGCATCCAGCCGTTCTACCGCCGCAGCTTCCTCAAAAAGCAGGGCTATTGGCCGGAGGGCAAGTGATGGATGCCGCCGAGACCGGCCGGAAGGGCGAGGCCGTCGCCGCGCGCTATTACCAGCAGCGGGGCTGCCTGCTGCTGGCCCACGATTACCGCACCCGGATGGGGGAGATCGACCTCATCCTACGGGAGCCGGACGGGACCATCGTGTTGTGTGAGGTCAAGACCCGCAGCCCGGACCCGCTGGCAAGCCCCGCCTCCGCCGTTACACCAGCCAAGCAGCGCAGACTCATCCGCGCCGCAAAGCAGTATCTTCAGCAGACCGGGCAGAGCGATGCACCCGCCCGATTTGACGTTGCCGAGGTGACCCCTCTTGACAGCGGGCGCTGGATGGTACATATTATAAAGGGTGCATTTACCGCGTGAGCGGGGTGCACTGGTGGGAAAAAGGCAGAAACCGGCGTTTGCCGCTGCCGACAAAAAGGGTCATTGTGGACCCGCGGACGAAAAGGAGCGACGACAATGCAGTTTTTCAGTACGAGAGACCGAAACCGTGTGGTAAATGCTTCGCAGGCCATTGCACAGGGCCTGTCGGACGAGGGCGGTCTGTTTGTTCCGCAGAGCTTTCCGAAAGTGGACGTTGCATCGATCTGTGCACTCGATTACCCCGAAATGGCTGCGGCCATCGTGGGCCAGTACCTGACCGATTATTCTCAGCAGTTCCTCGCAGAGGCGGCAAAGACCACCTATGGCGAAGCATTTGACGGCAAGGCGGGCTATCTGGCCCCTGTTTCGGACGAGGTCTATTCGCTGGAACTGTGGCACGGCCCGACCTGTGCATTCAAGGATTATGCCCTTCAGCTGATGCCGAAGCTCCTGGTGGAGGCCAAGAAGAATCTGGGCCGCACGGAGAAGACGCTGATCCTGGTGGCGACCAGCGGCGATACCGGCAAGGCCGCGCTGGATGGCTACCACGACATTCCCGGCGTCGAGATCGCCGTGTTCTTCCCCACGGGCGGCACCAGCGAGATCCAGCGCCTGCAGATGGCCACGCAGGAGGGCGATAATGTCGCCGTCTATGCAGTGCACGGCAACTTTGACGACGCCCAGACCGGCGTGAAGCGGGTCTTCGGCGACACGGCCATTGCTGCCGAGCTGGCAAAGCGGAACATCCGCCTGTCCAGCGCCAACTCCATCAACTGGGGCCGTCTGGTCCCGCAGATCGTCTATTATTTTGCTGCGTACGCCCAGCTTCTCAAGGCGGGGCAGATCGCGCTGGGCGACGCAGTGGATTTCTGCGTCCCCACCGGCAACTTCGGCGACATTCTGGCAGGCTATTACGCCAAGCAGATGGGCCTGCCCGTGGGCAAGCTGGTCTGCGCTTCCAACGAGAACAATGTTCTCACCGACTTCCTCACCACCGGCACTTACACAGCCCGGCGCGCGTTCTACAAGACCACTTCGCCCAGCATGGATATTTTGGTCTCGTCGAACCTGGAACGCCTGCTGTACCATGTCACCGGCAGCGACACGGAAGTGGCTTCTCTGATGAAGCAGCTGAACGAGACGGGCAGCTACACCGTCCGCCCCGAAACGCTGGCCGCCATCCAGGAGAGCTTCGCCTGCGGCTGGAGCAGCGAAGCGCAGGTGGCAGAGGAGATCCGCGCCCGCTACGAGCAGGACCACTACCTCTGCGATACCCACACCGCCGTGGCGTTCCATGTGGCGTCTCAGCATAAGCGGGACGGGGTGCCGATGGTGGTGCTCTCCACCGCATCGCCCTTCAAGTTCCCGCGCAGCGTACTGGAAGCACTGGGCCATGCCGCCCCGGCCAACGATTTCGAGGCCATGCAGCAGCTGGAAGAGGCCACCGGCTGCACCGCTCCGGCCAGCCTGTCGGCACTGCGCCAGAAAGCGGAGCGCTTCCACACCGTCATCGACCCGGAGCAGATCGCACAGGTGGCGCTGCGCTATCAGGCGTGATCTGACCTAGAACAGGAGTAACAGAATGGCACTTTATGTGCTTGGCGATACCCATCTTTCCCTCGGCGCATCCAAGCCCATGGATATTTTTCCGGGGTGGGACAATTACGTAGAGCGGCTGGAGCGCAGCTGGCGCAAACTCATCACCCCGCAGGACACCATCGTGCTGGCGGGGGATATCAGCTGGGCCATGCGCCTGACCGATACCCGCAGGGATTTCGCGTTTTTGCAGCAGCTTCCGGGCCAGAAGCTCATCATGAAGGGCAACCACGATTACTGGTGGAGCACGGCCAACAAAATGAACGCCTACCTGAAAGCAGAGGGCTTCGATACCCTGCACATTCTGCACAACAACTCCTACACGGTGGAGGGCTACGCCCTGTGTGGCACACGGGGCTGGCTGTTCGATGTGGGGGAGCCGCATGACGAAAAGGTCATGAATCGCGAGATCGGGCGGCTGAAAATGAGCCTGGATGCTGCGGAACCGGGGCTGGAAAAGCTCGTGTTCCTGCATTATCCGCCGGTCTACACCGGCACCAGCGCCCCGGAGATCGTGGCGACGCTGAAGGACTATGGCATCCGGCGCTGCTTCTATGGCCATCTGCACGGAAATGCCATCCGCTATGCCGTGCAGGGCGATGTGGACGGCATCCGCTACAAGCTCGTCAGTGCCGACGGCCTGCGTTTCTGCCCGTACCGCATCAATTAAAGGCGGACAGAGTGGGCAAAAAGAACAAAAAGTCAAAATTTGGTCTGGCAATTGTGTCTGGAACGTGCTATAATAAGTTTTGACGCGATTGTTGCACCCAATTGAGCGCGCGCGTCCCCGCATTTCGCAAACAGCAAGGACGCGGTGCGCGGTTGCAGGGGAGGGGGAACACCCCGCTCCCAACGCAATAGAATTTTTGAGTGGAGGATACACAAATGAATTTCATCAAGTGCGAAAAGCTCGAAAAGAGCATGGCAGAGCTGCAGTTCTCCATCGACGCTGAGGCCTTCAAGGCCGCAGTTGCCGATGTCTTCAAGAAGGAGGGCAAGAAGTACGCAGTTCCCGGCTTCCGCAAGGGCAAGGCTCCCCGCGCTCTGATCGAGAAGATGTACGGCGCTGATGTCTTTACCTACGATGCCATCAACGAGCTGTTCCCCGACGCATACGAGGCAGCCGTCAAGGAAGCTGGCATCGAGCCCGTTGGCCGCCCGGAGGTCAGCGTGGATTCCGCAAATGAGACCGAGGGCGTGACCCTGACTGTCAAGGTCGCCGTCAAGCCCGAAGTCAAGGTCGGCAACTACAACGGTCTGACCGTTGAGAAGACGGTCCATACTGTTACCGACGAGACCGTCGATGCCGAACTGAAGCGTGTGCAGGAGCGCAACGCCCGTGAGCTGACCCGTGAGGGCGCTGCTGAGAACGGCGACATCGTTGATATCGACTTCGAGGGCTTCGTCGATGGCGTTGCATTCGAGGGCGGCAAGGCTGAGCACTACAGCCTGACCCTGGGCAGCGGCTCCTTCATCCCCGGCTTCGAGGATCAGATCGTCGGCCACTCTGCTGGCGAAGAGTTCGACGTCAACGTCACCTTCCCCACCGAGTATCAGGCTGCTGAGCTGGCTGGCAAGGCAGCTGTCTTCAAGATCAAGCTGCACGAGGTCAAGTACAAGGAGCTGCCCGCTCTGGACGACGAGCTGGCAAAGGATTGCTCCGAGTATGACACGCTGGAGGCCTTCAAGGAGTCCATCCGCAAGAACAACCAGGAGCAGCTGGACAAGCAGGACGACCTGGCTGTCGAGAATGCTCTGGTCGATCAGGTCATCGAGAGCATGGAGGCTGAAATCCCCCAGGCCATGTATGACGCCCGTATGGACGAGATGGTCAACGACTTCGCCTTCCGTGTGGAGCAGCAGGGCCTGCGCCTGGAAGACTACCTGAAGTATATGGGCCAGACCGTGGAGCAGTTCCGTGCTTCCTTCATGCCCCAGGCTGAGAAGCAGGTCAAGATCCGTCTGGCTCTGGAGGCTGTTGCTGCCGCTGAGAACATCGAGGCTTCTGAGGAAGAGGTCTCTGCTGAGATCAAGCGCATCGCAGACCAGTACAAGATGGAAGAGGACAAGGTCCGTGAGCTGGTCAACGTCGATGACCTGAAGAAGGATCTGGCCATCAACAAGGCCATCGACTTCATCAAGAGCCACGCCAACGTCGTGGAGAAGGCTGCTGAGGCCGAGAAGACCGAGGACGCTGAGTAAGTTCAGCCTCCAAGGCCGCCATTGCAAAAACGGTGCTTCGCCGCTTTTGTGAGCAAAGGTTGTTAAAATTGACCGATACGGCCCTGTTTCTTTTGCCGTATCGGTCAATTTTGCAAATACCAAACATTTTCAATCCAGGAGGCGAACTTTATGAGTTTTGTTCCTTATGTTGTGGAACAGTCGGCACACGGCGAGCGTTCCTACGATATCTTCTCCCGTCTGCTGAATGACCGCATCATCGTGCTGAGCGAGGATGTCAACGATACCACGGCCAGCCTTGTTGTGGCACAGCTGCTGTATCTGGAAGGGCAGGACCCGGATAAGGATATCAGCCTGTATATCAACAGCCCCGGCGGCTCCATCAGTGCGGGCATGGCCATCCACGATACCATGCGGTATATCAAGTGCGATGTCTCCACCATCTGCATGGGCATGGCAGCCTCCATGGGCGCGTTCCTGCTGGCCAGCGGCACCAAGGGCAAGCGCTTTGCGCTGCCCAACGCTGAGATCATGATCCACCAGCCCCTCATCGCAGGCGGTCAGGGCGGCGGCCTTTCCGGCCAGACCACGGATATCAAGATCCATGCCGAGCACATGGTCTATATCCGCGATAAGATGAACCGGATGCTGAGCGAGTACACCGGCCAGCCGCTGGAAAAGCTCCAGCTGGATACCGAGCGCGACAACTATATGTCTGCGCAGCAAGCAAAGGAATACGGCCTGATCGATGAGGTCATCACCCACCGCTGAGGGATCGCTGAAACCAATCGGCGCAGCAGGGGAGCACCCCGTTGCGTCTGACGACCCAGAATAAGGAAAAACGGCTATGGCAAACAACAATTCCGGCAGAGACAAAAACGAAAAAGATCTGGTTTGCAGCTTCTGCGGTAAGCATCAGGACGAAGTGGAGCGGATGATCATCGGCCCCGGCGTCAACATCTGCAGCGAGTGCATCGGCCTGTGTTACGACCTGCTCGCGGACAAGCCGGAGCATCCGGGCTCGAACCGCCCCAGCCGCGGCAATGCAAGCCGCGCCCATGTGCAGGCTGCGGATGACCTCTCGGTCAACATCCTGACCCCGGAGGAGATCAAAGACGGCCTGGACCAGTATGTCATCGGGCAGGACGAGGCCAAGCGTGTGCTGGCGGTCTCTGTCTACAACCACTACAAGCGTATCCTGAGCGGCAAAGGTTCGGACGTGGAGCTGCAGAAGTCCAACGTCCTGCTCCTCGGCCCCTCCGGTGTCGGCAAGACCCTGCTGGCCCAGACGCTGGCCAAGATGCTGGGGGTGCCCTTCGCCATCGCGGATGCCACCACCCTCACCGAGGCAGGCTATGTCGGCGAGGACGTCGAGAACATCCTGCTCAAGCTCATCCAGGCGGCCGATTTTGATGTGCAGAAGGCGCAGATCGGCATCATCTACATTGATGAGATCGACAAGATCACCCGCAAGAGCGAGAATCCCTCCATCACCCGCGATGTGGGTGGCGAGGGTGTGCAGCAGGCCCTGCTGAAGATCCTGGAAGGCACGGTCAGCAATGTCCCGCCCCAGGGCGGCCGCAAGCACCCCCAGCAGGAGTTCATCCAGATCGACACTACCAACATCCTCTTCATCTGCGGCGGTGCCTTTGACGGCCTGGACAAGTACATCCAGCGCCGCACCGATAAGTCCGCGCTGGGCTTCGGCAGCTCCCTGAAGGACAACTCCGACGATGCCCAGAAGGCGCTGCTGCGCAAGGTGGAGCCGCACGATCTGGTCAAGTTCGGCCTCATCCCGGAGCTGATCGGCCGTCTGCCGGTCATCACCGTGCTGGATGATCTGGACGAGGACGCTCTGGTCCGTGTGCTCAAGGAGCCCCGCAACAGCCTGGTCAAGCAGTACAAAGAGCTGCTCAACATGGACAGCGTGGAGCTGGAGATCACCGACGAGGCCCTCCATGCGATCGCCCGCAAGACCATCGAGCGCAAGACCGGTGCGCGCGGCCTGCGCAGCGTGATGGAAAGCATCCTGATGCCCATCATGTACAAGGTGCCCAGCGATGCCACCATCATCCGCGTGACCATTGATGCGGATACCGTCGAGGGCGGCGAACCGAAGCTGGAATACGGCGCGGTCCGTAAGCGCTATAAGAATCAGACGTCCCTGAGCTGATCTGCCCACCCGGCAGGCTGCTCCGGGCCGCTGCCCCGCTGAAAGCTATGACTTTTGGCGGGGCTTTTTTTGAGATATGCTTGTTTTAAGAGCAGATATGAGCTATAATATTAAAGTCTGGACGGCTGGGCTGCGGCTCTCTCTGGCAGGAAGCTTCTTTTCAAAGCCCGGCGCGGACACTGTGGGAACAGGAAGTACGATAAAGGAGTGTGTTTTCAATGGCGAATTATTTTGAGATGAACCGCGACGAACTCGTAGCCGAAAAGGCAAAACTGGAAGAGCAGTACAAAAAATTTCAGGCAATGGGCCTGAAGCTGAATATGGCCCGCGGCAAGCCCGGCCCTCACCAGATGGATCTGGCCATGGGCCTGCTGCAGATGACCGATTATACCACCGATGCCGGCACCGACGCCCGCAACTACGGCGACCTGGAGGGTCTGCATGAGGCCCGCGTCCTGTTTGCGGATGTCTTCGGTGTCAAGCCCGCAGAGGTCTTCGTGGGCGGCAACTCCAGCCTGCAGCTGATGTACAACCTCATCAACATCGGCTATGTGTTCGGCTTCCCGGAGTCTCCCTGCCCCTGGTCTCAGGTGGAGAAGCGCAAGTTCCTCTGCCCGGTGCCCGGCTATGACCGCCACTTTGCCATCACCGAGGAGTTCGGCTTTGAGCTCATCAGTGTGCCCATGACCCCGAACGGCCCCGATATGGATGTGGTCGAGAAGCTGGTGGCCGAGGATGACACCATCAAGGGCATCTGGTGTGTGCCGCAGTATTCCAACCCCGACGGCTACACCTACAGTGACGAAACGATCGAGCGTTTTGCTAAGATGAAGACGGCCGCTCCCGATTTCAAGATCTTCTGGGATGAGGCCTACATCGTCCACCATCTGACCGATGAGATCATCGAGACCCCCGTTCTGCTGAACGAGTGCAAGAAGTACGGTACGCAGGACCGTGTCTTCATGTTCACTTCCACCAGCAAGATCACCTTCCCCGGTGCAGGCGTCTCCGCGATCGCCTGCAGCGAGAACTCCATGAAGTACATCTGCAAGCGCTTCTCGGTCATGATCATCAGCTACGATAAGATGAACCAGCTGCGCCATGTTCGTTTCCTGAAGAACAAGGAAGGCGTTTTGGCCCACATGGCCAAGCACCGCCGCCGCCTGATCCCCTGCTTCGATGCAGTGAAGACGGCCTTCTCCGAGGAGCTGACGCCCTGCGGCGATATCGCCCACTGGACCAACCCCAAGGGCGGCTACTTCATCAGCCTGTACGTGATGCCCGGCTGTGCCAAGCGTGTGGCAGCTCTGTGCAAGGAGTGCGGCCTGACCCTGACGGGTGCCGGTTCCGCTTACCCCTACCACAAAGACCCGGAAGATTCCCATCTGCGCATTGCGCCCACCTATCCCAGCCTGGACGAGGTGGAGACCGCTTCGGACCTGCTGTGCGTCTGCGTAAAGCTGGCCACGGTGGAAAAGCTGCTTGCGGATCAGAAAGCGTAAGCGTCCCCGTTGTTGAAGATCTCCCCGCGCGGCGGAACTCTGCCGCACGGCGGAGGTTTATTATATTTTGGAGGTTTCCCGATTTTTATGAAGACGAAAGGCAAAGCATGGCAGCTTGTTGTCACAGTGCTTCTGATCGCGGCGTTTGTCTACACGGCATTCTTCGGCGTTGCGGTCAAATATGGCGATGTGACCCGGACCTATATCAAGGGCGCGCAGGATATACGCTTCGGCGTGGATATCAAGGGCGGCGTCAACGTGACGTTTGCACCCTCGGACGGCTACGATGCCACCGATGAGCAGCTGGACGCCGCGCAGCTCGTCATTGAGAACCGTCTGGTCGGTTTGAACGTGACCGACTACGAGCTGTATGTGGACTATGATTCCGACCGTCTGATCCTCGAATTTCCGTGGCAGTCCGGCGAGACGGATTTCGACCCCGAAGCTGCCATCGAAGAGATCGGCACCACCGCCTACCTGACCTTCCGGGAGGGGAGCAGCGCGGACGGTGAGCTGATCCTGGACGGCTCCATGGTCGAGAGCGCAGCAGCGCAGTACGGCCCGGTGAGCGGCAGCTCTTCGGAGTATTATGTGGCCCTCAAGTTCACCGATGCGGGTGCCAAAGCCTTTGGCGATGCCACCACCCGGCTCTACCAGAGCAGCGGCACCATCAGCATCTGGCTGGATGACGAGAATGTCAGCACGGCCACGGTCCATGCGGCCATTACCGACGGTGCTGCCATCATCACAAGCTCGGCATCCAACCCCTTCACGCAGGACGATGTCGTCAAGATGGCCCGCCAGATCAACTCCGGCTCGCTGCCTTTTGCGCTGACCGTGGACAGCTACTCCACCATCAGCCCCAGCCTGGGCGAGAACAGCCTGAGCGCTATGGTGCTGGCCGGTCTCATCGCTTTTGCCCTCATCGTGGTCCTGATGACAGCGCTGTACCGTCTGCCCGGTTTCCTGGCCTGCATCGCACTGGCCGGTCAGGTGGCGGCTACGCTGGCCTTCGTCTCCGGTTATTTCCCGGTGTTTGAGAGCTTCACCCTGACGCTGCCCGGCATTGCCGGTATCATCCTGGCCATCGGCATGGGTGTGGACGCCAACGTCATCACCGCCGAGCGCATCAAGGAAGAGCTGCGCAGCGGCAAGTCTCTGGATGGTGCCCTCAAGAGCGGCTTTGCCCGCGGCCTGACGCCCATCATCGACGGCAACGTGACCATCGTCATCGTGGCGGTCGTGCTGATGGGTGCCTTCGGCCCCTCGGACGGCTTCTTTGCAAAGATGCTCCACTTCGTCTTCTTTGCCTTTGGCCCGTCCACTGCGGGCACCATCTATGCCTTCGGCTACACGCTGCTCACCGGTGTGCTGCTCAACTTCGTGTTCGGCGTCTTCGCTACCCGCGTGATGATCCGCGGGGCAGCGGCCATCAAGGCCCTGCGCGACCCCTGGCTCTACGGTGCAGACCGCCCCGGCAAGGAGCCTGCGGAGAAGAAGCCCATCGACTTTGTGGGCCTGCGCAAGCGCTTCCTGACCATTTCCTCCTGCTTGATGGCAGTCATCCTGCTCTGCGCGGTGGTGTTTGGCGTCCGGCTGGATACCGAGTTCACCGGCGGTGCGATGATCACCCTGAGCTATGAGGGCGAGTTCACCACGGCCGATGTGCAGAAGACTGCTTCTGCCGCACTGGGCAGCAAGGACCTGACCCTCCAGACCGGCGAGAACGTCGCCACCGGGGAGCAGACCCTGAAGATCTCCATGCCCGGCAACGAGACCGTGACCACCGATCAGGTGGAGAACCTGCTGGATTCCCTGAACGAGACCTACCCGGACAACGGCTTCGTTCAGTTGTCGCTGAGCAACGTCAGTGCAGCCATGGGTACTAAGTTCCTGCAGAAGAGTCTGGTCGCCGTTCTCTTTGCGCTGGTGCTCATCCTGCTGTATATCGGCTTCCGTTTCCAGAAGATCGGCGGCCTGACCGGCGGCATGATGGCCGTTCTGGCCCTGCTGAACGACCTGATGGTCGTGTTTGGCACTTTCGTGTTGCTGCGCACCCCGCTGGACGGCAACTTTATCGCTGCCATGCTGACCATTCTGGGCTACTCCATCAACGATACTGTCGTCGTGTACGACCGCATCCGCGAGAACCGCACCCTGATGGAGAAGAAGATCTCCTTCGAAGAATTGGTCAACCACTCGGTCAATCAGTCGGCCCGCCGCACCATCATCACCACCGTCACCACCGTGATGGCGCTGGGCGTGATGTGCATCATCTCCAAACTCTACGGCCTGGACAGCATCTTCACCTTTGCGTTCCCGCTGATGATGGGCATGATCAGTGGTGTTTACACCTCGCTGTGTGTGTCCACTTCCGCGTGGGTGCTGTGGAGCGAGCGCAAGACCGGCAAAAAGAAAGCGTGAGCTTCGCCCAAACGTGAACATGACCAAATCAGGAGGAACAAACCATGAAATGTCCCTATTGCGGAGATGAAGAATCCAAGGTCATCGATTCCCGCCCGACCGAAGATGGCGAGCGCATCCGCCGCCGCCGGGAGTGCCTGCGCTGCCACATGCGGTTCACGACCTATGAGGTGGTGGAGACGGTCCCGCTGATCGTCATCAAAAAGGATAATTCCCGCGAACCCTTTGACCGGCAGAAGGTGCTCAACGCCATGCTGCGCGCCTGCGCTAAGCGCCCGGTCAGCTACGAGTCGCTGGAACGCGCCGTCAGCAGCATTGAGCAGACGCTGATGAGCTCCTACGACCGGGAAGTGACCAGCGTCCGCATCGGCGAGCTGACCATGCAGGAGCTGAAAAAGATCGACGAAGTGGCCTATGTCCGCTTTGCGTCGGTCTACCAGCAATTTGCCGACGTCGAGAGCTTTTTCACGGAGCTGCAAAAGCTGATGGGCGACCGGAAAAAATAAGAGGATCCTTCAAAAAAGCGCACAGCCTCCGCCTGGATCGGGGCGGCAGGGCTGTGCGCTTTTTTCGTTGCAGCAGATCGTTCGCATAATTTCGATTATGCGAAATGCTGAATTGCCTCAGAGGATGCGCCGGGCGAGCCAGGCCAGAGTTTCGACCTGGACCTGAGCGCGGCGCAGCTCCCCGAACGCTTCTTCGGGGGCGTTCCATTCCAGATGGCCGTCGGCGGCGCGGAGGGCCGCTTCCAGTTCGGTGAAGTCTTCCGTTTTGAGCAGGTGGTTCATTCCTTCGCGCATCCGGTCGCAGAGGTCGGCTCCTTCGGCAAGGGCCTGACGGGCCCCGGTCAGGTCATCCTCGCGGATAGCTTCCATCGCATGGTCGATGTCGCCGGAGATGTCTTCGGCGAACATCTGCACCCGGAAGCTGCTGTAGAAGGCCACCGCGAGCAGGGTGGCCACGATGCCGAGGCAGGCGTAGATGCGCTTCATGAGTCCTCCTTTCTGAGCGGGCGGGCCGTGCGGCGAGGCTCTTTCTTCAGCAGAAAGTAATCTTCGGTGTCGTTGCCGATCAGAAGCAGGATCTCCTCCACCAGCAGGGTATTGGCCTGTGCAGTCCGTTCCAGCCAGGCGTGGTCCTTGCCGCACCAGTGGAGGTTGTCGTCCAGCACCTGCCCATCCAGCACAAAGGGGATGGTCGCCTGACCGTGCTGGACCTTGAGTGCCAGGTCGGAGAGGGTGGCAGGCTCTTTTTCGGGGCGCAGCGCCACCGAAAGGCTGCCGTTCGTCTCCACAACGGCGTAGGAGACATCCCGTGGGTCAAAGACGTCCTTGCCGCGCAGGGCCTCCATCAGGTCAGCCGTCGTCAGCCGCAGGGTGCGCAGGGCATTCTGATCGATCTGCCCATCCAGAATGACCGTCTTGGGCCGGCCGGACATCAGGTTGAAAAATTTCTGGCTCTGGAAGCTGAGAATGGACCCCAGAAGCTCCAGCGCTGCAATGAGGAAGAGCGGGATGAGGCTGGCGGTCACGGGGACTTCCTCCGATTCGATGGAGATGGACGCCAGATTGGAGATGAGGATGGTCGAGACCAGCTCTTCCGGCTGCAGCTCACCCAGCTGGCGCTTGCCCATCAGCCGCATGGCAAACAGGACGCAGAGATAGATCAAAACGGTGCGAACGATCAAAAGCTTCAAGGCGGAACACCTCCTGCGGGAATAACCGGCGCGGCGGCGGGTATCCTACTGCAAAAGGGGGATGGGGCCATGCAGCTTTCCGAACATCTGGAAACGAACCTCGCGGCGCTCAACGCTAGGTTGGGCAGCTCCGCCGATTTTTATGCGAAGCGCATCGAGCTTTACCACATTCGGGGTGCGATTCTGCTCTTTGACGGATGGCCAGCCTCGAATCCCTGTGGGCACTTCTGCTGGACGCCGCCAGCCGCCAGACGCCGCCACTGCGGCTGGGCGCGCTGCCGAGTGGGGAACAGGTCTATGAGCTGCTCAGCCGTCACTCGGCATTGCCCGCCGAGAGCAGCCCTGTGGAGAACTGGGAGAATCTGATGCAGCGCCTGACCGCCGGAATGGCGGTCTTACTGCTGGACGGCAGTGCGAAAGGGCTGGCATTTTCGGTGCAGAGCCTGAAATTCCGCTCGGTGGGGGAGCCCTCCGGTGAAGGAGATCTGCGCGGCTCCCGCGAGGGATTTTCCGACCTGCTGCGGATCAATCTGAGCCTGCTGCGGCGGCTCATCCGAACCGAAGCGCTGGCGATGGAAGTGCAGCAGGCAGACTGCGCGATGAAAACGGAATATGCCGTCTGCTACTGCAAAGATAAGGCCTCGCCCGCCGCCGTGGAGCAGGTAAAAGAGACGCTGCGCCGCGCAAAGCCGCAGCTACTGTTGGATTCGAGCTACTTTCTGCCCTGGCTGTTTCCCTGCCGGGTGCGCACAGCGTCCCCGGTGAGCTACACCGAACGCCCCGCCGTGGCCTCCGCGAAGCTCTGTGAGGGGAAGATCGTCGTTCTCGTCAACGGGAGCCCCTCCGCAATGGTCCTGCCGACCCTCTTCGGCGAAAACTTCGAGTGTCTGGACGACTACGCCCAGCCTGCGTTTTTTGCGTCCTTCCTGCGCCTTCTGAAATATGGTTCCTTCTACCTGAGCATCTTTCTGCCGGGGGTGTTCGTGTGCCTGGCGGTCTACCTGCCGGAACTGCTCCCGCCACAGCTGCTCTTCAAGATCGAAGCTGCTGAGCGGGCCACTCCATTCCCGCTGTTTGGGGAGATGGTGCTGGTCATCCTGCTGCTGGAGATCATCCGGGAGGCAGGGCTTCGGATGCCGCAGACGCTGGGGCACTCGGTCAGTCTGGTTGCGGCGCTCATCATCGGGGACGCAGCCATCGCCACCGGTCTGCTGAGCACACCCGTCATTCTCGTTGCAGCGGTTGCATCCATTGCCGTCTTCGTGATGCCGTCCCTCTACGAAATGGCCACGGCCTTCCGCTTTCTGGTCCTGCTGGCGGCGGGAGTGGCAGGCCCTGTGGGGCTTGTGTGCGCGGCGTTGGTCGTTCTGCTCTCTCTGGCGCAGGTGTCAGCGCTGGGGGTACCCTATTGTGCGCCGGTGCGTTTCCCGCAAACCGCACTTTCTCCGGACGGTGTAACCCGCCGGACCTACCGCACCCTGTCCGCACATCCATTTTCCATCTGGCAGAAACGGAGGTGAGCCAATGGAGCAAACCGGATCATTCCGTGCCGCCGTGCCGCTCAGCATCCTGACCGCGGTGCTGGGGCAGTGCATCACTTCCGGCAGCGCCATGCCAGCCCGGCTGTTGCTGCTGCAGGGGTTCCCCATGGCGCTGGGCATCGGCCTGCTTTCGTCCTGCTTGATGCCCGCCGAAGGGGAAGAGGGGCTTCGTTCCGAAACCGGCATCCGCCCCCAGCTGCTCTGTCTGCTTTTGTCCGTATGGTTTGGCGCAGAGCTGTGGGAGACGCTTTGGCAGGCACAGCAGGTGTGCCGGGAGCAGTTTTCGTCCATGGCAGTCCTCGGCGTTCTGCCGCTGCTGCTGTGGGCGGGCTGGCAGCTGAAGCCGGACGTCTTTTCCCGCAGTGCGGGGGTCTTGTGGTGGGCACTGGCGCTGGCGGGCCTTGCCTGCGTTGGAAGCCTGCACGGCCAGCTTCACTGGGAGAATCTTTTCCCCGCAGCGGAACCCACAGGGAATCTCCGTTTCCCGCTTTATGCGGAATCCATCGCGTGGCCCCTTCTGTTTGGAAAACGCGGATGCACCGGGAGGCGCTGCTTCCAGCTGCCGTTTCTGACGCTGGCGGGGCTGTTCGGTTTTGCGCTGGGGCAGGAACTTCTGTTTGGGTCCGGCCGTCCGCTTCCGGGGGATGAATTGCTGCGCGCCGGGACGCTGGGACGTGTCTCCCGGCTGGATGCAGCCTTTCTGCTCGTCTGGCTGGCAGCGGCACTGCTCCGGGGCTGCTTTCTGGTGCGGGTCCTGCGGGAACTGCTCTGCCGCCCGGAGGAGCAGGAAAAGGGGGTGCCGGAATGAGAGCTTCCCATGCACTGCGCTGGCTGGCAGGGGGCATTCTGGTGCTCTGGTGCGGCGTCTTTCTGCGGATGGAGACCACCGAGAAAAGCATGGTGCGGGCACTCATCGTCCAGCCGAACCGCAGCGGCTGGGCGGTGCAGCTGCTCTATCAGTTCCCGGAAGCAGCTGCGGATGCCTCCGACGCCGTGGCAGAAATCCGAAGCTGTTCGGCCGAGGATGCCACGCTGCCGCTTGCGTTGCACAAAGCCGAACGGGAACTGCCCAAAGCTGCAAATTACCGGCTGTGTGAATATCTTCTCTTTGACGAAACAGCGTCACAAACCGATGTCCTGGAGCTGGAGGAGTTTCTACAAACGGAATCCGTCAGCCGCCTGTCGGCACGGGTGCTCTTTGCTTCTGGCATCGGGAAACTGGCGGAAGAAACTCCGCCGGGCGGTCTGCCGGGCGGCGGGGCGGAACCGGAAGAGACCGATGCGGCCCCGGAAACGCTTCCGGGAGCGCTTTTACAGGCCGCTGAGGATACCGCTGCGTGGGCACCGCATCTGTACGAGTGCGCAGCGGGGGCCGTGATCCCCATCTTAAAAATTGAGGAGAACGGGGTGACATGGCAGAAGGAAAGCTGCCTTTTGACTGCGCAGGGAAGCACTCGGCTTTCCCCGAACGAGACGGCCATGGCGCAGCTCTTGCAGGAACGGACGATGCCGGTGGAGTTCGCACTGGAAGGGGAGACTGTCACCCTCCGGCGCTGTGTCGTTTCGGTGGAAGCGGAAGGAAACGGTTTTGCGGTCACGCTGACCGGCCAGCGCAGGGCGGGCACACCGCCGGTGGCGGAAAGCGTGTGCCGCCAGCTGGAGGCGCTCTGCGAAGAGACCATCGTCCGGGCCTGGCAGTCGGGCGCAGACCTTCTCTGGCTGGGCGCAGTCCGTGCGCTGAAGGAAGGGCCGGGTGCCTTTTTTACAACAAAAAACGCCTGCCCGGAAGTGCGGGCAAGCGTGAAGATGCTGGATCTTTAATGGGCGGTCTCAAAGATGACGGTGATGGTCGTGCCGACATTGATCTCGCTTTCCAGCCGGATGCGGGCGTTGTGGATGCGGGCAATGTGCTTGACGATGGCCAGCCCCAGCCCGGTGCCGCCGGTGGCCTTGCTCCGGCTCTTATCGACCCGGTAGAACCGCTCGAACACGCTGGACTGGGCTTCTTTCGGGATGCCGATGCCATTGTCCTTGACGGTCAGGGTGCAGTGCCCATCCCGTGTGCAGGCGGTGATGAGCTGGACCTTTCCGCCGGGGCGGTTGTACCGGATGGCGTTGTCGCAAAGGTTCTGGCACAGCTCATCCAGCAGGCTCCGGCTGCCCAGCACAGGGGCGCTCTCGCCGAGGTAGGTCAGGGAGATAAACGACTTCTGCGCGTTCACCTTCTGGCGCTCGACGCACTCTTTGGCCACATCCAGAAGATCGACCGTCTCCATCTGGGGAGTGTCGTTGGTCTCCGAAACGTTGTCCAGATGGGACAGCTGCAAGATATCGTTGACCAGCTGGATCATCCGGCTGGCTTCTACATGGATCTTCCGGCCGAACTCCGGCACATCCGCAGACTTGGCGATGCCGGTCTCAATGAGTTCGGCATAACCGGAAATGCTGGTCAGGGGCGTTTTCAGCTCGTGGCTGACATTGGCCGTAAACTCCTGCCGCATCTTTTCGTTGTTCTCGCGGAGCAGGCGGTCCGAGTGGATGCTCTCGGCAAAGGGGATCAGCTCCTTGTACGGCACATTTTCCTGGATGTGTTCCAGATCGTCCGTCATCTTCAGAATGGGCTGGATGAGGCTCCGGGTCAGCAGACCGGCCATCATGGCAGCTGCGCCCATCATCACGATGCAGCTCAGCACGATGGCCGGCAGGGCCGCATCGTAGATGGACCAGATGGTCTCGGAATCCTGCGCCACACGGAGGATGTCACCATCCGGCAGGAGCATGGCGTAGTAATACGTCTCAAACCCCAGCGTCTGGGAGTCGCGGCGGTTGCGGCCGATGCCCTCCTGCTTGGCCTGCTGGATCTCCGGGCGGCTCAGGTGGTTCTCCATCTGCTGGCTGGTCGCGGATTCGAACAGGACGCTGCCGTCCGAGGCAATGAGCGTGATGCGCAGATCGCCGTTGACATAGGCGGAGAGCTGGGCCGGGTCGTCGATCTGTTCACACCCGGCGGCAACGAGGCTGGCCTCGTTTTCCAGCGCCGCCCATGCCTGCTCCCGGAAGGCTCTGTGAAATACGAAGATGCAGAGCACGGCGGTGCAGATCAGCCCGACAAAGCCCATCCAGAACAGCCGATAACTGATTTTTTCTTCCATGCTCCGTGGTTTCATTCTTCGTTTTCCTCCTCGTTGTCGGCCAGTTTGTAGCCGACCTTCCGCACGGTGCAGATGTACTTTCCGGCATCGCCCAGTTTTTTGCGCAGGGTGCGGATGTGCATATCCACGGTGCGGCTTTCCACCGAGATGTCGGTGCCCCACACCACCTGCAAAATGGTCTCGCGGGTCACAACCAGGTTGGTGTTTTCCAGCAGCAGGCGGAGCAGGCTGTATTCCTTGTAGGTCAGGTCGATGTGGGCGTCGTTCACCGTCACGATGTGGCGGGCGTTGTCCAGCAGGATCTCCACGACCTGCCGCAGCTGTGCGGCATTGCCGCGCACACGGATACCGTCCTCCACGCGGGCCGTCAGCGTGTGCCCGGCCTCGAACAGCACCGGCTCGAACGGCAGCAGGGCGTCGTTCACGAGAGCGCTCAGATCCAGCTCCGTCTGCGCATCCTGCGCGCGCCCGGCATCCACGCGGGCCAGCTCCAGCAGGCTCTCCACAAGGCCGCGCATCTGCTGCGACATCGTGAGGATGCTCCCGGCAAAGCGGGAGCGGGCCGGGGCGTCATAGCCCGGCGCCTGCAGCAGCTCTGCATTCGTCAGGATGACGGTCAGGGGCGTTTTCAGCTCATGCGAGGCGTCCGCCACGAACTGCCGCTGCTGGTCCCACGCCCTGGCAACGGGCCGCACCAGCCAGCGCGCCAGCAGCAGGCTCATGACGAAGAACACCGCAAGAGCCGCCGCGCTCGCAATGGCAAGCGTGCGGATGAGGCTGTGCAGCGTCGTCGTCTCGGCCGAGGTATCGGCAAAAACGACGCGCCAGCTCGTGCGCGTGACGACGCGGTAGAACCGCAGGCCGTAATCCGGCACCTCACCGATGTCGTCCTCGGAATTCACGGCGATGTCGATGAGCTTCTGCAGCTTTTCGCGGTCGCTCAGGTCAAAATAGCCGCCGCGCGTCGTGATGATGTCGCCGCGCGCATTGATCTCCAGCGCGAAATACGGCACGCGCGTGCCGTCGTCCAAACCGGGGCTGGAGGCCGTCTGCCAGTTATTGGCCAGCGCCTCGAGCGTGCGCAGGCTCTCGGCCTCAAGGCTCTGCTGCGTAAAATGCAGCACAAGGCCGAACGTGACGCCCAGCATCACGGTCAGAAGGGCCATGAGGATGCACACAAGCTTAACGCGGAGCTTCCGGATCATGCCTCCGCCACCTCCAGATGATAGCCCAGCCGCCGGATGGCCTCGATGCGGACGTTCGAGCCGATGCTCGCGAGCTTTTTCCGCAGGAAGCCGGCGTAGACCTCCACATGATTCTCCACGGCGTTGGAGTCAAAGCCCCAGACGCGCTCGAGCAGCGTCTCCTTCGAGACGTTGCCGCCCTTCGCCTGCAGCAGGATGCGCATGACGTCAAATTCCCGCGCGGACAGGCGCACGCTTTTGCTGCCGCATCGCAGCATCCCGGCCGAGAGGTCGAGGGCCGTGTTGCCGAACGTCAGCTCGTCGACCTGCTCGCCCTGTCTGCGCAGCAGCGCGCCGACGCAGGCCAGCAGCTCGCGGGAATCAAACGGCTTTGTCAGATAATAATCCGCACCGGCGTTCAGCCCGGCCACGCGGTCCATGAGATCGGACTTTGCCGTCAGCATCAGGATGGGCACGGCATGGTGCTCCGCGCGCAGGCGGCTGGCGACGGTATAGCCGTCGAGCCCCGGCATCATGACGTCGAGGATCACGAGATCGTAGACGTCGGTTTTTGCATATTCCAGGCCGGTCAGGCCGTCGTTCGCCGTATCGACGGAAAAGCCCCGGCCCGTCAGCAGCGTCTGCAGCGAATCAGCCAGCAGGCGCTCGTCTTCTACCACAAGAATTTTCATCATCACAGCACCTGCAGGATACAGCCCTTGAGATACATGGAGTGCTCCTCGCCCAGCGTGGCCGGATGGTCGCGCGACTGCATGAGGCGCTCGAGCAGGCGGACCTGCCGCCCCGCGCCCTTCGCGGCCTCCGTGAGCATCTGCTCAAACAGCGGCTGCGTCATGAACTGGCTGCACGAGCACGTCACAAGGAAGCCGCCCGGCTCCGTCAGCTGCATGCAGCGGCGGTTCAGCTCGCGATAGCCCCGATACGCGCCGTCGAGGGCGCTGCGGCTCTTGGCAAAGGCGGGCGGGTCGCAGATGACAAGGCCGAACTGTCTGCCCTCCTCGCAGTCCTGCCGCACGAGATCGAACACATTGGCGCAGACGGTCTCGACACGGTCGGCCACGCCGTTGCGCGCAGCGTTCCCGCGCACCATGGCAAGGGCCGTCTCCGAAACGTCCACGGCCTGCACCCGCGCCGCGCCGTACAGTGCCGCGTGGATGGAGAAGCCGCCCGTATGGCAGCACAGGTCCAGCACCGTCCGCCCGGCGGAATATGGCCGCAGATGGCCGCGGTTTTCCTGCTGGTCAAGAAAATGCCCGGTTTTCTGGCCGTTTTCGATGTCTACGGCCATGAGGGCGTCGTGCTCACGGATGATGAGCTCCGGTGGGACCGCGCCGTAGACACAGCCCTTGCGCTGCTCCATGCCCTCCTTTTCGCGCACGGCAAGGTCGTCGCGCTCATAAATGCACTGCGGCCGGAACACCTCGGCCAGAATGGCGAGAATATCATCCCGCATGCGCTCCATACCGAGCGAGACGATCTGGAACGACAGGCAGTCGCCGAATTTGTCCACCGTCAGGCCGGGCAGGCCATCCGGCTCGCCGAAAATGACGCGGCATGCGTTCGAAAAGCCCAGTGCCTGCCGGTTTTCCCATGCCGCACGGATGCGGCGCTCCCAGAAGGCGCGGTCGATGGTCTCGCCGCGCTCGCGCGAGACGAGCCGCACCGTGATCTTGGAGCGGCGGTTGAAAAAGCCCGTGCCCTGATAGCGCATGCGGCTGTCGAGCACCTCGACAAGGCCGCCGTCCTCGCAGGTGTCGTCCGCCCAGTCGATTTCATTGTCATAGATCCAGCAGCAGCCGGCGGCAAGCGTCTCGCCGCGCCGCAGGCAGACCTGTCCCGAGATCATGGTCATTTCCGGTCATTCCTCCGTTTGGTACGGCAGTCCCGCGCGGGACTGCCTGTTTATTTTCTGTTTATTATACGCTCTGGCGTGATTATCAATATTGTACCACAGGCGGGCGCGCATTGCAATTGTCCGGCGGGCGTGATATAATGCGGCAAAAGGGGGAATATCCATGAAGACCTTATCGGAGGACCGCCGCGCGCTGCACCGCATCCCGGAGACAGGCTGCCGCCTGCCGGAGACGGCGGCCTATCTGCGCGGGGCGCTGGCCGAAATGCCCTGCACGCTGCTGGCCCCGTGGGAGGACGCCGTGTGCGCCTATTTTGACCTTGGAAAGGACGAGACCGTCGCCGTCCGCAGCGACATGGATGCCCTGCCCGTGACGGAGCGGACCGGTCTGCCGTTTGCATCCGCCCATCCGGGCCGCATGCACGCCTGCGGGCATGACGGTCATATGGCCATGGTGCTCGGGCTGGCACGCCGTCTGGCGGCAGGAGAGGTCCGGCCTCAGCGGAACGTCCTTCTGATCTTTGAGCCCGCCGAGGAGACGACGGGCGGCGCTGCGCCCATCTGCGCGACGGGCCTGCTGGAGCGGTATCATGTAACGCGCGTGTTCGGCATGCATCTCTGGCCGGAGCTGCCCGCGGGCGTCATCGCCTCGCGCGCCGGAGCGATGATGTCGCGCTCGTGCGAGCTGACGGTGGAGATCACGGGCCGGTCCGTCCATCTGGCCCGTTTTGCCGAGGGCTGCGACGCGCTGGACGCCGCCGCCCGTCTGCTGACACGGCTGTATGCACTGGCCGAGGGCAAGCCCTGCCTGCTGCGCTTCGGCAAAATGGAAAGCGGCAGCGCCCGCAACGCCGTGAGCGACCACACGCATCTTGAGGGCTCGCTGCGCTGCCTGGACGACGGGCTGTATGCCGCGCTCTGGGAGCAGGCGCAGGCCATCGGCCGGGCCGTCGGCGAGGAGACGGGCTGCACCGTGACCATGACGTGCAGCTCCGGCTATCCGCCCGTGACGAACGACGCGGCCCTGCTGGCCGAGGTGCGGGAGCGCTTCCCGATCGCCGAGGCGGAGACGACGTGCATCACGGAGGACTTTTCGGAATATCAGCGCCATGCGCCCGGCGTGTTCTTCTTCCTCGGCACCGGCGGCATCGAGCTGCATGCACCGACGTTCACCTTCCCGGAGGAAATTCTGGACAAGGGAGAAGCGCTCCTGTGCGGGCTCGTATAAAGTGCAGGCCGATCGCCCGGTATAGCCGCTTTTGTAATTGGGAAAACTGAAAGCATCATTGTCTGCCTGTTGCGAAAATGTCCCGAATAATATATAATATTCGGGACAAAAAAGGAGGCGAGCATCGTGGCAAACGGATTCTCAAAGCAAATACAAGAGAGAATTGGAGCCGCAGTCGATGGCACAATTTTTGTGAACTCCGATTTCGCGGATATTGCTGATCAGGAAACGGTCAGACGAACTCTGAACAGATTGACACAGGCTGGTATGCTCCGCAGAATACGAAAAGGCGTCTATGAAAAGCCGAAGTACAGCAAGCTGCTTCATGAATATGTAGCGGCCGACCCGGACGCTGTTGCAAAGGCATTGGCGCGGAACTACCACTGGACCATTGCCCCATGCGGAAATACGGCCCTGAATTTGCTGGGCCTCTCTACACAGGTAACGGCGGTCTGGTCCTATATCAGCGACGGCCCGTATAAGACCTATGAGTGGAATTCCACCAAGCTGGAATTTAAGCATCGGACCAACAAGGAAATCACCGGTCTGTCTTACATGACGAGCTTGGTGATCCAGGCGCTGAAAACTTTGGGAAGGACCAATGTGACGGCGGAGATCATACAGACGCTTTCTGAAAAGCTGTCCGAGGACGAAAAGCAAGCCTGCCTGAAAGAGGCGACGGAATCTACGGATTGGGTTTATGATACGATACGGAAAATGTGTGGAGGCGACACACAATGAGAAATGTAGCCCGCTTGCCGGAAAGTGACCGGCGCGAACTGTTCCGAAATACCGCAGATAAGATGGGCTTAAATGATGCCATCGTAGAAAAAGATTTTTGGGTATGCTTTACGCTGGATTATCTGTTCCACCGCTGTCCCTGGAAAGATGCTATTACCTTCAAAGGCGGCACCAGCCTTTCCAAGGCTTTCAACCTGATCAGCCGCTTTTCCGAAGATATTGACCTGATCTTGGACTGGCGGGTGCTGGGATACGGTGGGGACGAGCCATGGGGAAAGCGCTCCAACACCAAGCAGGATGCGTTCAACAAAGAGGCCAATGCACGGGCGGAAGTTTTCCTTGCGGAGCAGTTTGGCCCCACCATTCAGGCAGAGCTCTCTCGGGAACTTGGCTGTGAGGCAAACATTTACATAGATGAAAAGGACAAGCAGACCGTTATCTTTGCCTATCCGCACCTGTTTACGAATTCTGCTACCTTGCAGGTCATTCGTTTGGAGATCGGTGCGCTGGCCGCTTGGACGCCCGCAAAAATGGCTCAAATCGAGCCCTATGCCGCAACCTATTATCCGAAAGTCTTTGCGCAAAAGAATACGGCCGTTCTGACCGTTGCACCGGAGCGGACTTTCTGGGAAAAGGCAACGATCCTACACCACGAGGCGAACAGACCTGAGAGTTCGGAAATGCCGCAGCGTTATTCCCGGCATTACTATGACCTGTATCGCATGTCTATGACACCTGTGAAAGAGGCTGCCTTTGCCCGGGTGGAATTGCTGAAAACGGTGGCGGACTTCAAAATGAAGTTCTATCCGAGGTCTTGGGCAAAGTATCAGGAGGCTGTTCCCGGCACTTTGAAACTGGTTCCCCCGAAGTATCGCTTTGCAGCATTGGCCGCAGATTACGAAGCAATGAAGGACATGCTCTATGGTGATGTTCCGATGTTTGAGACAGTCATAAGCGCAATTGGGGAACTGGAACAGGAGATCCATACAGCTTGGTGAAATTGTTCCGCTGGCCCTTTTCGCCAAGCTGGTTCCAATCACGCTCTTTCCTCCAAATGATCGGCTGTACCGTTTTTCGGCAGTCTGGACACGCCTTCGTTCTGAAAAAAAATTTTTGAGAATATTTATGCCTCTCCCAGATTCTGCGGGAGGGGCATTTTTTCGGAAAAACCGGGCTTTGGAAAACAGTGGAAAAACACGGTGCCGGGAGCTGCAAAAATTTATCCGCATTTTGTTGGATTTCTTGCATGGAAATCCGGAGAACGAAAAGAATTGCGGCAGAAAAAGAATTGCGTTTCGAAAAAAATCGTGATACACTAAGCAAAATCAAAGGCAAACTCAAAAATTTTTGATAAGAGGAGCGATCCGCATGGCCATTGATGTGAGAAGCGAAGTCCGCCCGCTGAAGAAAGTCCTGCTGCAGCGCCCCGGCCGGGAGCTGGAGCAGCTCGTCCCCAATTCGATGGAGCGCCTTCTGTTTGACGACATTCCCTACCTGCGCGGCGCGCAGACAGAGCATGACCGCTTTGCGCAGGTGCTGCGCGACAGCGGCGTGGAGGTCGTCTATCTTACCGATCTGGCCGCGGAGACGCTGGCCCTGAGCGACAGCCTGCGCCGCCGCTTTGTCGAGGACTTTATCCGCAGCAGCGGCTGCGTGGCCGCCAGCTACCGCGAGGCCCTCACGGAGCTTCTGCTGGCCTGCCCCAACACGCGCGAGCTCATCCGCAAGACCATGACGGGCGTCCGCTTCGACGAGCTGCCCCTGCACCAGAACCACTCGCTGGCCTCCCTGCGCAACGACCGCACGCACTTCGTGCTTGAGCCGATCCCGAACCTCTATTTCACGCGCGACCCCTTCGCGTCCATCGGCCGCGGCGTTGCCCTGCACCACATGTACTCCGTCACACGCAACCGCGAGACGATCTATGGAAACTATATCCTGCACTATCACCCCGATTATGCGGGCAAGGTGCCGTTTTACTACACGCCGGACGAGCCGTACACCCTCGAGGGCGGCGATATCCTGAACCTCAGCGCCGACACGATCGCCGTCGGCATCTCCCAGCGCACCATGCCGGAGGCCGTTGAGCGGCTGGCCTATAATATTTTCCAGGACGAGGCGGGCGAGGTGCGCCGCGTGCTGGCGCTGGACATCCCCAGCACCCGCGCCTTCATGCATCTGGACACCGTGTTCACCCAGATCGATGTGGATAAGTTCACGGTGCACCCGGGCATCCTTGGGCCCCTTCAGGTGTTCGAAATCACCCCGGGCAAGGACGGCGAGCTGAAGGTGCATGAGATTGACGACACGCTGGAGAACATCCTGGCCAAATACCTGGGCCTGCCCAAAGTGACGCTGATTCAGTGCGCGGGCGGCGACACCATTGCCGCCGAGCTGGACTTTGCCTCAAACGGCGCGTCCATGCTGCTCGGCCTGCCAAAGCCCTTCCTGAAGGCGCACGGCAGCGCAAACGCCGCCACATGACGCAGGAGGACTTGGCGGATCTGACGGGGATGCAGCCTTCCTCCGTAGGAAAAATCGAGCGGGCCCAGGCCAATCCAAATCTAAATACCCTCCTGCGCGTTGCGGATGCGTTGGAAATGGATTTGCCGGAATTGTTGGCAGCTCCATCCTCAGAGAGGATGAACGGGTATCTGCACAATGTCTATTTGCCAGCGCTTCCGGAGCCGAACCGTTCTGCCGCCCGGGCGCTGCTACAGGTTCTGAACGATGTTGTAAATATCGAATTGGACAGCAGTTATGTCCAATCCCTGGTGGCGCAGGTTCTTCGTTTGATCCGCCACAGCTTTTATGAGGTGATTTCTTCCAGGTGTCAAGATACGATGTATCGCGGGCTTCGGGTATACGGGATAAAGGCTACATTTTACGCGATGGGGCGTGCCGAACGGGTCAAAGTGATCCCCGACCTCTCAACAGACCGAAAGGCCGTTGAACGCTTCGTGGCGCAATTGAACCGGAATTTCGTCTCCTATGACAACTTTATGGATCTTCTTGAGGACTTTATGGGCGGCGATGAATGGTAAAAAGTCTAATA